>Ga0265297_10002613_pt1 | contig 35783 bp, 49 predicted proteins | sample Munlanlwell13791_FD_192502 | JGI IMG/M metagenome (GOLD analysis project Ga0265297, IMG submission 192502) | Leachate microbial communities from a municipal landfill in Southern Ontario, Canada - Leachate well 137-91 | ecosystem: Engineered > Solid waste > Landfill > Unclassified | place... | reverse complement strand
GCAATAACAAATCAACTAAACAACTCCAGCTTTCTTTCGCGTTTCAAGCGCTTGATCGCGGCTTCCCTTTTAAGCGCCGCGGATAAATCTGGCAATAACTCGCTATACATTAGCTTCACGGGCTTACGCACCCGCGTAAACTTGCAACCCTTGCCCTGGTTATGTTCCTTTAAGCGCCGCTTCAGGTCATTTGTTATGCCTGTATACAGTTTCGTGTCCTTGCAGGCAATTATGTAAACATACCAAAACATGCGTTTTTTAGCTATTTCGCTTTATAAAGTCCGATCATTTCGGCTTTATCCAGGATATGGCCATAAATAAGGTTCTCAATTTCTGACTTGTCTAAACCTTCTTTGGCGCCCAATAGCGTATCTAAAGCGTATACTTTAAAAAAGTAACGATGTTGGTTACCCGGAGGCGGATAGGGGCTGCAATAATTCAATTCACCTGAATTATTTATCCCCTGGGTGCCGGGGATACTGTTCTCCTCAATACGGTTTGTGATAGGGATGTCATAGACGACCCAATGCACAAATGTGCCGCGGGGAGCGTCAGGATCATCGATGATAAGGACAAGGCTTTTGGTATTCTCCGGGATATCTTCAATGACTAAAGCCGGGTTTACCCCTCCCTGCCTGCAGACAAACCTTGAAGGTATAGTTGTGTTATGTTCAAATTCCGGAGTAGATAGCTTCATCTTGCCACCTCCCTGTGCCCAAGCCACGATGCCCGATAAAACTAATAAAATAGTTACCGCAAAAAAGAGTAAAACCTTATTGTTAGAGCCTCTCACTGAATTAATAGTTTTCCGCCAATACCTCAAAATACGCCTGCGGATGTTTGCAGGAAGGGCATTCCTGGGGAGCCTCTATGCCTTCAAACACATAGCCGCAGTTAGCGCAATGCCATTTGACCACGCCGCTTTTCTTAAATACTTCATTGGATGAGATATTGCTGATCAGTTTCCGGTAGCGTGACTCATGGAACTTCTCCACCCTGGATATCTGCTCAAATGAGCGCGCCACATCCGCGAAGCCTTCCTTTTTGGCTTCTTTGGCGAAATCCGCGTAAAGCGTGGTCCACTCCAGGTTTTCACCGGCGGCAGCTTCTTTTAAGTTAGCTAAAGTAGCCTTGATAGAGCCGGCAGGATAACTTGCAGTAATCTCCACATCGCCACCTTCTAAGTATTTAAAAAATACCTTGGCGTGCTCTTTTTCGTTCTCCGCGGTCTCCGTAAAGATATTGGAGATCTGTATTAACCCTTCTTTTTTAGCCACAGAGGCAAAATAAGTGTAACGGTTCCTCGCCTGGGATTCCCCGGCGAAAGCTTTGAGCAGATTCTGTTCTGTTTTAGTGCCCTTGATCGACTTGTTCATTCTTAAATCCTTTCTTTCATTTATCTTCCATTTTTATCATTGGCTTACCACAGCAGACCAATTCTCCGCCACCGACTTTGGTCACCGTTACTTCATTCCCACAGACGCTGCATCTATATTTTTCACCGACCTCTTTAACTGCCATATCAACCTCCTTTTATTTTGCCTTGCCTTGATTGGCCACCGCTTCCATGGCTTTTTTTACCGCTTCAGGGTCACCCAGGTAATAACTTTTAATCGGCTTTAAATCATCCTGTAATTCATAGACTAAAGGCATTGCCGTGGGGATGTTAAGGCTGACGATCTTCTCCTCCGAGATATTATCCAGGTATTTTACCAGCGCGCGCAAAGAATTACCGTGAGCGGCGATGATCACGCGTTCGCCTTTTGTGATCGCCGGCGCGATACTCTCATGCCAATACGGAAGGAATCTTGCCACTGTATCTTTTAAACATTCTGTAACGGGGATATCTTTAGGGTCAAGATCCTTGTAACGGGCGTCTTTGCCCGGATAGCGCGGGTCGCTTTTTTCCAAAGGCATAGGCGGGATATCATAGCTTCTTCTCCAGATAAGCACCTGTTTCTCGCCGTATTTGGCCGCGGTCTCTGATTTATTCAGGCCCTGTAAAGCCCCGTAATGGCGCTCGTTCAAACGCCAGCTGTTCTGCACAGGTATCCACATAAGATCCATCGCATCAAGCGTAAGCCAAAGCGTGCGGATAGCCCTTTTTAATACCGATGTAAAAGCCCGGTCAAATACAAAACCCTCTCTCTTAAGCACTTCTCCGGCTTTTTTCGCTTCCTCAATTCCTTTTTCAGACAAATCCACATCCGTCCATCCGGTAAAACGGTTTTCCTTATTCCAGGTACTTTCCCCATGGCGCAATAAAACAATTTTTTTCATCAGATCCTCCAAGTTTTATTAATTTATCTTAATATTTTATCTCTTACGAGCCAATTTAGCAAGATTAAAATAGCTATCCACAAAGCAAGAGACGCTTAAACCTACCCTGCGTTGTTAATAACTTCTTGCAAAGAAGATACATTTTGCTATAATCTTTTTAGAAACACCCGGCCTAATTGGATAGGCCGGTGTACACTTCCTGTGCAAGGAGGAAAGTATGAAAAAAATCAGTTTTCTGGTTTTAGTTGTATTTGTTGCTGCTTCTTTGAGCGGTTGCGCTACTCCTTATCCTATGGGGGCTATTTATACGGAGATCAAAGCTCCGGTTGGGGCGGCCGACGGCGGTATGAATTACAATAAAGTAGGCACTGCCAAAGCCACTTCTGTTTTAGGCCTGGTGGCTACCGGCGATTGCAGTATCAAAGCTGCCGCTGCCAATGGCGGTATTAAAAATATTAAATACGTTGACTATGATGCCAAGAATATCCTCGGCATTTTCGGTGAATACACCACGACTGTATACGGCGATTAAGCTTTAGCAGTCAAGGTGATAAAATTAAGGCCGGCCTTTTAAAAGGCCGGCCTTAATTATTTCGCTAAACTTATCAGATCAAACAGATTTATTCAAGTCCACCATCCTTACGCCGCCGTGAATATCCGTAGATTCCGGCTTGGACAAACGGGATATCTTAGCAGTAACTTCCCTGATCCGCTCGCAATTAGACCTGATCGTAGCCAGTTTCTTTTTGATCTCTTCCGCCTTTTCCGCATCCTTAAGGTCTAAATCAAGGAGATCCAAGTTACCGCGTATCGCCAGTAACGGGTTATTCACCTGGTCGCCTAAAGTCAGAGCGACCTCGGTGATCGCCGTTTTGCTTTTCTGCTCAATGAGCTCCTGCTGCATGGAAAGTATGCGTTCATTATCATCAATCAGCTTCATCGTGACAGACATAAGCATTTTTCTGCCTACGATAATACCGGTAGCGAAAACGCCAATCGTCGCCAGGACAATATAACCTACCTCGCCAAGCATGATCTTGAAATTAGCGACCTTGCCAACCAGGATATAGACAAAAACCAATAAAGGAATCACGCCCACCAATACCAGGGTATTATTAAAGTCGCTTTTATTCCTTTTGATTACCTGCTTTATGTCCATCTAAATGCCTCCTGATTATAAAAAGCGCTGCCAGGTAACTTAAAAACCCGGCAATTATGCCTATTGCCAAATAACCAATGAACAAAGGAAAAACTACTTTTAAAAAAGATATCTTGAATAAGCCCGCCCAGTGAAAACCACTGATCACGCTTTCGGCGTCACGTTTAACCTGCATCCAATCAATTTTCAGTATAGCAGAACCGACTTTTATTGCCAAGATAAAAGTTAATACACTCAACCAGGTGTTGGTCAATATGCCGGCAAATAACGCGGCGGCGCGGTTAGCCCTGAAAATAAGCGCCAAAAATAACGCCGCGGCCGGGCCTGTGCCGGGCAGGATGCCGGAAAAAATACCCAAGCCTATCCCGGCGGCAATCTTTTCAGGAGTGCCATTGATCTTGAATATTTTATCCAGAAAAAAACCAAATACCTTCTTAAGCAGCCTGTTTTTGATCATTCTTTTACGCGGGCTTGATATTCACCCCGGCAAACCTTTCCAAGCCAAATGATTCCTGGATCCAGCCATTATGCAGGTTATAGCGCTGCATGATCTGTTCTGCCTGTTTATACTCTTCTTTCTTCAGGCGCCTGCTGATCTCTTTATGCTCGCGCCCGTTATGATACGGTAGATACTGGCTCATCAAGCTTATGTAGGTATCTTCGGAAATTTCAGCAGAAATAAACTTCATCGTCTCTTCTGTCCCGGAAAGCGCGTTCGGCAAGACAAGATGCCGTATGATCAGGCCTCTCTTTATCAAGCCGGCGTCATCAATCTGCGCCACCCCCACCTGCCTATGCATTTCTTTGACGGAAAGCCGGTTATTCTGCGGATAATCAGGGCTTGCTGAAAGCCGCAAAGCAACAGACGCATCAGCATAACGCATATCCGGAAGGTATATATCTACTATGCCATCAAGCATCTTGATCACCGCCGGTGATTCATAGCCGCTTGTATTATAAACTAACGGGATATACAAACCCTTTTGAACAGCTAACTCCAATGCCTTTAATATCTGCGGCAAAACATGCGTAGGCGTTACAAGATTTATATTATGGCAACCCATACCTTGCAGCTTAAGCATGATCTCGCTAAGTTCCTGGCTATCATACTCCTTGCCCTGGCCCAGCTGGCTGAATTCATAATTCTGGCAGTAAACGCAAGACATATTACAGTTAGCAAAGAATATAGTGCCTGAACCTTTCGTGCCTGAGATCGGCGGCTCTTCGCCGAAATGCGCCATAAAGCTGTAGACCTTGGGCAATAACGCTGTCTTGCAGAAGCCGGTTTCTCCCTTTAAACGGTTGACCTTGCACTTACGCGGGCAGATACAGCAACAGGCCAGGCTATTCTGAAGATCTTCCGCGGTTTTTTGCAGTTGATTGTTCTGGAAAGCTTTCAGGTATGACGGGTAATCAGGCATATTTACTTTTCCGGCAGGATCAGGCCGCGGATCTGATTGAATATATCCAGGTAGCCTTGAGTGCGGAAATCCGGGTAGCTCCATTCCAGGGGCTGGAAAGAATGCCCTTTATAAGAAAGGGTGACCTCGGCATAAATGCCTTTTTTAAGATAGATCCTGTGCGCGTAATCTTTTGTGGAAGCAAGCACCAGCTTTGCCAAAGTCAGGTAGCCCGGATCAATGTTTATCAAGCGTTTACCGGAGGATGAGCTCTTCTGCTCCAGCCGGTTCGTATAAAGCTTAATCTTAAAAAGCTCCTCCGGCCTGATCGGCTTTTTGAAACTCACGAATTTTCTCTTCAGGCCAGCGCCAAATTCAGGCGTGTAATAATCGGTAAAGTTAAAATCCAGTTCCGCGGATTCAAAATCAAACGCGCCGAATATCCTCTGCAGCGGAAGTTTTAACTTATCAAAAACGGGTTTATCTTGATAGATAAACCCGATGATAAGTTTAACTGAAGCGACTTTACTGATTTTACCCATAAGCAAGAGTTATGCGTTAAGAAAAACTTACGGTAAGAACTGCTTTATGTATTGAGCCAGCTTTTTACGCTGTTCGCTGCGGATCTCGTTAAAAAATATAGCGATATTGAACCCGCCCTTTGTCTCGTCTTCGCTCCTGACAATCACGCCTTTACATTCTACCAGGGTATTGCCGTGTGAGGAACGCTCGTTATTCGGCAGGCTCAATTTTACGGAAATCTTGGTAAACGGCGGGACATATTTATCTATGTGGCAATAAGCCCCCACGCAGCTTAAATTGTGCGTGGTCGTGGCAAAATCATAACCGTTGACCGCCATATTCAACGGCAACTTATGGTCAAGACGGGGATTCAGCCTTCTTTCACTAGGAGCTCTGTTCATTATTCCTTCTTGGCTGCCTCTTTGGATTTATCCAGGTACGCGCGCCAGCATCTTTTAGTGCAATAATATTTACCGTCACGGTAATAGCGGCGGATCTTTTTGATCGGCTTATTGCAGGCAAGGCAATTTGTCTGTTTTTCCGCTTTAGGTTTTGCTTCTGCTTCAGGTGCTTTTACTGCTTCGGGAGCCATTATCTTCTTCCTTTCTTGACTGTTTTTAAGAGGCCAAACGCATATTGATGAACTCTTTTAAGTAATTACGCTCAAGCATATCAAACTCCAGGAATTCCACGCCTAACTGGTTACGCGATGAATGCGCTACGGGAGCGGACCAGGCGACTTTACCGATAGGCCTTAAAACGCGCTCCAGAAGCTTGATCTCCAGCATTAAAGCGGCTTCTGTGGGCACGAACTGGTTGCTGGTAAACCTTAACCCACCGGCGCTGATATCATTACAAACGGCATTGCCAAAATCAGGAGCGCCTCGCACCTGGAAACGGATCGGGGAATCAAGGCCAACCCGCGGAAATACCCTGTTTTCCGGTTTCTTTGTCTCTATCATTGGGAAAAATATAGCATATATTCAGGCATATGTCAATACTTTACAAAAGCGGCTTTTTTGCTATAATAAGGCAAACAGAAAGAGGAAAAATGTACTGCAAGTTCTATGGACTAAAAGAGCGCCCCTTCAATGTCACCAGCGACCCTTCTTTCTTTTTTTCCAGCAAAAACCATAAAGAAGCCATTGCCCACCTTGTCTATGGCGTTTCGCAAAGAAAAGGCATAATCGTGCTTACCGGAGAGATCGGCACCGGCAAGACCACTGTCTGCCGCTTCTTCCTGAACCAGATCGGCAAGAACGTTAAAACCGCTTTTATTTTAAACCCCCACTTCTCCGAAGCACAGCTTATGGAATCAATCCTGCGGGATTTCGGCATCCCGCCTAAAAAGGGCTCTAAGCTGGATATAGTGCAAGAGCTGAACAGCTTCCTGCTTAAAGAATCCAAGGCCGGTAATAACATCGTACTGATCATTGATGAGGCGCAAAACTTAAAACCCGGAATACTCGAACAGCTGCGCCTTCTCTCTAATTTAGAGACCGAGAAAGACAAATTACTGCAGGTGATCCTTGTAGGGCAGCCGGAGTTAAACGAAAAACTTAATCTTTATAATCTAAGGCAACTGCGCCAGAGGATCATGGTCAGATACCACATCGGCATGCTTGAGCATGATGAGGTTAAAGCCTACATCAACCACCGGTTGCATGTGGCCGAAGCCTCAAGGCCAATTGAATTCAGCGAAGAATCGATCAACCTGATCATGAATTTTTCATCCGGCACGCCAAGGCTGGTCAATATGATCTGTGACCGGGCGCTGCTTGCCGGGTTTGTCGCGGAAACTCACCACATTAGCGCCGATATTATTAACAAATGCATGGAGGAATTCCAAAACTACCAGGTGGGGAACAAAACCTATGAGCATAATTAATGACGCATTGAAAAAAACCGCAGAATCAATCCAGCAAAATAGCAATTCCCAGGAAAATGTAACCCTGAAACCAGCGGAAAAAAAGAAAAGTTTTCTTATCTACGCCTTGATCATTGCGACCGGTATTTTCCTGGGTAACTTCGCGCTGAACATGCTTGCCCATAAAGCAAAACCCGCGCCAATAACACCAATACCTCAAACAATCAAGGTAGCCGCGCCGCAAATAACCGCCCAGGTGCTGGCTGAACAACAACCTGAAGCAGGCAATACGGAAAACACCTTGGTAGAACCGGCAAAAGAAATGGAAAGATCTGATTTCCTGTTAAGCGGGGTGTTCTTTTCCGACTCGGAGAAATACGCTTTATTGAACAATCAAATAGTCAAGGAAGGCGAAATGATCCGGGGAGCGACCCTAAAAACCATTACAAACAATGCCGTGGAATTAGAAAAACAGGGGCAAACTCTTATTATCTCGACCAACGATAAATAACTTAACTGATGCTTTTTAGGCCTTCTTTTACGATATCCAGACTGATATCGCTAACGACTTTAGCCTTGCCTATTGCCGCAAGCAGCACAAACCTGTTTTTCCTGCCTTTAAATTTCTTGTCATGAAAATGCGCGTTAATCACCTTCTCTAAACTGACCCCTTTTAGTTTATCCGGCAAACCATAGAGCTTGATCAATCTTTTAGCCAGCCGGGCATCTTCCGGCTTAAGCAATTTAAGGCTCCTGCTCATCTCTATAGCCGAAAGCATTCCCAAAGCAACCGCTTCACCATGGTTGTACAGGCTAAAACCTCCTGCGGCTTCAATAGCATGGCCTAATGTGTGGCCAAAATTAAGCAGAGTACGCTTGCTTAAAACCTCTTTTTCATCCTCGCTGACTAAATCGGCCTTGATCAAGCTACAGGCATAAATTATCTTCTTTAACACATCGGGATCGCGCTTAAGGACATCTCTGTATCTATTTTGCAAGAAGACGAACAAACGCTTATCCGCGATCAGGGAATATTTTATCACCTCCGCCAGGCCGGCTTTAAGCTGCCTTAAAGGAAGGCTCTTAAGAAACGCTATATCGCTAAAGACAAGCCTGGGCTGATAAAAAGCGCCCACCAGATTTTTCCCGGCGTCAAGATCAACGCCTGTTTTACCGCCGATACTTGAATCGACCTGCGCCAGCAACGTTGTCGGCACCTGCAGATAAGGTATGCCCCTTTTATAGACGGAAGCCACAAACCCCGCCAGGTCCCCTACTACGCCGCCGCCAAAAGCAATGATAAATATCCTCTTCTTATAATCACGGCCGGCTATATCTTTGATCACAGCCGCGGCAGTGGCGATAGATTTGCTCTTCTCCGTATCGGCAACAAGTTTAAAATAACAGCCAAATCCCTCTTTAAGCAAAACCCGCTTTAGCAGTAAGCCGTATTTATCTTTGATCAACTTATTAGTCAGGATATAGGCATCAGTGCCAAGATCAAGCGCCTTTAATTTCCTGCCAAGGCCTTTTATCTCTTGGGCCCCGATAAAAATATCATAGGAACGCTTACCTAAAGCTAAACGGATCTTTTTCATTTAACCCGCTACCCCCATTAAACGCATGATCAAAATAACTGCCGGCCAAAGCAGGCGCTCAAATAATCCCAGTGACATTAAAATAATAAGGATGATAAAACCAAAACGTTCAAGTAAATTGTATTGCTGGGCAAGTTCCGCGGGTAAAAGCCCTGCCAGGATACGCGAGCCATCCAGAGGCGGGATAGGTATCAGGTTAAAAACGCCTAAAACCACATTGATCATAACCAGGTTAAGCAACAGGTAGGTTGCGACAGGCGGCAGCAAAACGGAGTTTAAGAGCAAAGAAAGCAGAAAAGCCAGCAGGAAATTAGCCAAAGGCCCGGCTAAACCTATCCAGACCATATCCCGTTTGGGGTTGCGCAGCGACGAATAATTCACCGGCACCGGTTTTGCCGCCCCGAAAAGAAACTGCCCGCCGCTGGATAAAAAGATCAATAAAGGAAGGATAAGCGTCCAGAATATATCTATATGCGCCAATGGGTTTAAGGTAAGCCTGCCGGAATACTTTGCCGTGGAATCACCCAACTTGTAGGCGACGAAACCATGGGAAAATTCATGCACAGTCATCGCGATCAAGAGCAGGGCAAAAGATATCGCAAAAGTGATCACTAAGCTTAAGATATTCAATTCACTGCCTCGATTTTAGATACTTCTAAAACAGGAGCCGGGCTATGCGCAGGCCCAAGCAGCTTCCCGGTTATCTTTACTTTGCTGTCCACCAATGCGTCCAGACCCTTCTTATTCCCCTTAAGCAGGTAAACGCCTTTATCCTGAGTAAGCAGTTTATGCGTTGCCTTACGCCAGAGCACTACGCCGTACGGCCTGACTGTACCTTCTAAGACAACCAAGCCAACAATCTCCGGGGGTTTCTTGGTAACCGCGGGCTGAACTTCCGCTGAAGGGCTAACGAATTTAGCGTTGATCCAGCCATAACTCTCATGGATTGGCACGATCCTATACCAACCCTGTTCCTGGCTTAAGACATTGACGATAGTGCCCTTGTTCAGCTTACCGATTATCCAATGCGACTGTCCAGGACCAGAACGGATATTCACGCGCTCACCGGTGACTTTAGCACTGACACATTTATCATCACACTCTAAGAAACTTTTCGTTACATAGGAAGGCGCTGAATCTGGCAGGCGTATCTTATACCAGCCATAAAGAAGGGAAACTACCTCTACCTTGGAAGATTTATTCAATGTGCAGATGACTGCTGAACCTACGGTGGCGTCCGCGCGCACATTGATATTATCGCTGTTTACAACACCAATAAAAGGAAGCTCTTCTGCCTGAAGAGAAAAACAAAGAACACCAAGAAACAGTGCTAACAAAAAAAGTATTGTTTTTCTTGTATTTAGGAACATAAGTTATCGCTATTTCTTCTCCTGGGCTTTGGGAGCGGCTTTATCTTTTGTTCCTGCCGCAGGGGCGGCTGTGGCACCGGCAGCCGCTGTAGTGGCATCAGCTGCTTTTTCTACCTTCTCCTTCTTGATCTTAATCTTTAAGGATTTGATCTTAGGAAGATTGTAGATAGAATCCCCATCTTTCCATTTACCCTTGTCCATCATCTGCCTGATACGTTCAGAGCGTTTCAAAACGGACCTGGGTTTCTTGTCCTGTTCGGAAATAGTTAACGACGGATGTATTGACATGATTATAACCTCCTTATGTGGCAACCCGCGTAGGTTCTTTGCAACTGCTCCAGCAAAGGTTGCGCACTATCTAGATTAGAAAATTTGCCTACGCACAAAACGATGTAATCACCTTTTTTAAAAGCTTGTGGTAAAAACCCTCTTTCTTTCAATAGGTACATTTCCTTTAAAGCTTCTTCTTTATTCCTGTAAGCAGCCAGCTGGATAGTAAATCCCGCGGACCTGTGGCTTCCAGCGGTAATAACCGCGTCTAAACGTTTACCCCTCTCCACGCCTAAGGAAAAACAGAGGATACCGCTTAAGGCAAAAGCCATGACGATCAAAAGGACTTTTTCATATCCCCGGATACGGGTAAAAAAAGAAACCTTTTGGTAATGCGGCTTTAATTCCTCTCCGTTATCTGATTGCGAAAACAATTCCAGTTGTGAAGGATCTTTTTGCTCTGGCATAAGCGATTATTATATGCACGCTGCTTTATTGTTTCAAGTAAATTCTTTTATTGAATTTTTTGATCACCCTGAGGAATGCCTCGACTATCTTGGGGTCAAACTGCGAGCCGCTCTTTCTTCTAATCTCTTTAAGAGCGGAATTAATATCTTTCCTCTCCCGGTAAGGCCGTCCATAGACCATCGCCTCAAAAGCGTCGGCAACCGCCATGATCCGCGCACCCTGCGGGATCTGCCCCATCTTAAGCCGGGATGGATAACCTGTGCCGTCATATTTCTCATGATGGTGCATGATGATCGGGATCACCGGACGCAATATCTGAAGATGCCTTAAGATCTGCGCGCCCTTTACCGGATGGCGCTTGATAATATTGAACTCCCGGGGAGTAAGCTTGGTGGTTTTGGTGAGTATCTCCAGGGGGATATCCACTTTCCCCGTGTCATGCAAGAGGCTGGCGTATTTTAAGCTCTCAATCTGCTTCTCATCCAGGTGCATTTCGCAGCCTAACGCCGTAACCAGTTTGCTGAAACACGGCGAATGCGTATACTCCTGAGGCACGCGCGTATCCAATAACGTAACCATGGATTTAATGCTGCCGAAAACTATCCTTTGCTGCTCCTCATAAAGCTGCAGGTTCTTGATCCCCACAATCGCCTGCTCCGCCATGGTCATCAGCATCTCTTGGTCAAATATATCAAAAGAATCCAGCCCTTTATTGCGCTTAATAATGATAAAACCTGAAAGATCCTCGGAGATCAGTGGTATAGCTAAAAGGTTACCCTGCCTTACGGCGGAAGAGTGTTTGACCATCCTTAATTCCAGCCTGCCGGTGATCTTAGCCTTCTTATCCAGGACTATTTTCTGATTATTATTGATCAGGCATTTAACCAGGGAATATTTTTTGCTTGGGTCAAGCAGGACAGTCAGGCAATATTGAGCGTTAAAGAACTGGCAGATCAATTTGCTCATCCGGCTGACCAATTCTTTAAGCTCATAGGTGGAGTTCACCAGGCGGTAAATACTGTGCACCGCGGAGATCAAAGACCTATACTTTTTCGTAGGGGTTAAATAGTTTTTTGTATTCATCCAGCGCATACCGGTCAGTCATACCGGCGATATAATCACAGACTATCCTGTGCTTGCCCTCTTTGGCGATCTTTACCTGGAATTCGGCAGGCAATTGCTCCGGCCTGACCAGGTACTCTTCAAAAAGCTCACGGATAAAACGCTTGGCTTTAGTGCTCATGCGCACTACCCGGTAATGATGGTAAAGCCGCTGCATAAGAAAACTGCGCAGGGGCTTCCTTAAAACCTGCAGCTGGGAGCTAAAACCCACCAATCTGCGTTTACTCTTTCTTAAATCCGCTAAAGATGATATTTTAGATTCTAAAATGCGCTTCTTGGTTTCCTGGATCAGATCGGTGACCTGCAGGTCAATGAGGCTCCTGATAATCAGGTATTTTCTCTTAAGCTTATCAATTTTAGCATAACTTTGTCCGATTTTGTGATTTATTTTCTTCCAAATCTCAAAATCCTGAAGGTCTTCTTCGCAGATCAAACCAGAAGTAAGCCCGTCATCCAGATCATGGTTATCATAAGCGATCTCATCGGCAATATCCACAACCTGCGTTTCCAGAGTAGGCGCTATTTCAGGAAGGAATTCCTTGATCCTTACCGCTATATCAAAACTGGTGGAATGCTTGACTATCCCCTCCCTTACTTCCCAGGTAAGGTTCAAGCCGGGGAAATCGGGGTATTTCTCTTCAAGATAATCCACGACCCTTAAACCATGCAGATTATGGTTAAAACCGCCGTGTTTGGCCATCAATTCATTCAAGATATCCTCGCCGGAATGGCCAAAAGGCGTATGCCCAAGGTCATGCGCCAAAGCAATTGCCTCTGTAAGGTCCACATTCAAGTTTAATGCCGCGGCGATAGTCCTGGCGATCTGGGAAACTTCCAAAGTATGTGTCAGGCGCGTGCGATAATAATCCCCTTCATGATTGACAAAAACCTGGGTCTTATACTCCAGCCTCCTGAATGCCGCTGAGTGGATGATCCGGTCGCGGTCGCGCTGATAACAGGAACGGTAAGCGTGTTCTTTTTCCGCAAAAACCCTGCCGCGGGAATCACAGCTTTTGGAAGCGTATACCGCAAGCACCAGGTCCTCAGCTCTTTTTACTTCTTTTGTTTTAGGCATTTTTTAAGGCGTTTGGCCAATTCATCCAGGCTTTGGGAGATGACTTTAACCCCGGAAACAGTAGAAATGAAATTAGTATCACCGACCCAGCGAGGCACGATATGCATATGCATATGAGCGGTAATCCCGGCGCCGGCAGCGCGTCCAATGTTGATACCGATATTGAATCCGTCTGGCTTCAAAACCTTCTCTAAAAGATCTTTGGCCTTATTCAATGAGTGCATCAGGTCAAGAAGCTGCGCGTCATTTAATTGCGTTATATCTGCCAGATGGGCGCGCGGTGAAATCAGCAGATGGCCGTTGTTATAGGGAAAAATATTCAGCATCACCAGAGAGTGCTTTGTCTTAAAAATCAGATGTTTCTGGGTTTTGCCTGTTTTGGCCTGGCAGAAAATACAGCCCTTCTTCTTATTTGCTGCGCTTATGTATTTTATCCTCCAGGGAGCCCAAAGCTTATCCATTTTGTATCCTGACTATGCGAGCATTGATCTGGTCGGTTATCTCAATCAAACCGTAAGAATTATACTCGGCTGTGATCGTATCCGTGGCGCTACCGGGATTAAAGAAAAGTACGCCGTTAACGCGTTCATTAAAAGGTTTATGCGAATGCCCGAAAATGATCAAATCGGGCTTATCAAGCTTAAAAGCATCCTCAAGCACGCTGATCAAATTTGCCGGCGCCCCAAACCCGTGCATCAAACCAACTTTGAAATTACCGACCTTAAAAAGTTCTTTGAGCGGATACTGCAACCTGACCTCCTGATTATCCATGTTGCCGGCTACAGCAATTACCTTAGGGCATACTGCCTTAAGTTCCTCAATAGCCTCAAGGCCGATCATATCACCGGCGTGGATGACCATATCCACTTTGCGGAAAGCATCAATGATAGTTTCCGGTATCCTTTTAGCGGTGGCAGGAATATGCGTATCCGAAATCACCCCAATGATCATGCGATAATTCTCGGTTTAGAAAACAGGTCCATGATCTGGTTTAAACTGTTGATGTCCCATGTCCAGATCTTCTCATTCAAAGCCCTGAGCCGGGCGTTAGCGTCAATATCCTTAAGCGTGACTATGATCTTACGCTGCGATTTATGATGGTATTTCTTGCACTCTTTGGCAAAATCAGTGACATCCTGCTCGGTGAGCGCTTCAGGTTTTATCGCCATTATCCAAAGCGAGTTATTTGAACGGCCAAGCAGCCCTTCTTTCAAAGTCAGGTTATTGAATGACAATGTTTTAATCTCCCTGAAAGGCGGCAGCCTGATCTTTTTACGCTCTATCTGCATAAGGTCATCTTCAAATAACTGCAGTAATTCTGAAACGCGGTTAGCAAGCGGCTTCTCTGCCTGGCGCAGGAATTCCTGGATCATCTCTTCGATATTATCCCGGAACTTCGCCTTCTGGAATTTCGCGTCAAAAGTAAGCGAGTAAAGCTTCTCCTGGTAAACGAATTTTAACCAGTAGGCAAAAAGCCTGTCGGAGATCTTAAGGAAATCGCCGCTGCGCATGATCGCGTCCAACTCTAAAAGATGGTTGATCCTTAAAGAAAGCTCCTTTTTTGGTTTACGCAGGATATGCGCGATCTCCTTAATGCGGTTGCGGCCGCTGGAGACCAAATAAAGTATGGAGATATAATCATTGCTATCATGGTTATCCAGGAAGCGTTTAAGGTAATTGGAGAATTTCAGGTTAAGTATGCCGGTAGAATCAAAAAGCATGCCTTCCAATATATCTGCCAGCGCGCCAATGTGAGATTTGCTCAAAGCATCGGAAATAAGCTCCAGGTATAAAGGGTAGCCGCCGGTAAAATTGATCAGAAAATCCCCTAATCCCGGCTCAAGCTGCAATGTGCTTAACCTGTGTTCTAAATACCTTTCGCTGGTATGCGTGTCAAAAGGCTCGACATTGATCACCTCAAAGTTGCCAAAAAGCAACGATAGCTGCTTGGAAAGTATCATCTGCGTTTTAAAGACCATAGAACTAATGATCACATAAAGCGTGTTCTTCTGCAAAATAAGCAGTTTTGACCATTCACGGTAAAGGTTGCTTACCCCCAGGTTCTCTAAATTATGGAACTCATCGAGGATCAAAACAGCGGATTTACCGGTTTCCTGGTAGATTAATTCGGTAAGATTGAATACTTCGCCTAAGATATTGTTCTTTTTCCGTTTGCGTAAAGCGGCCAGGATATTCCTGATCTTGGCTGTGGTCTTGGGGATATACTTTTCAGAACGCTCGATAAGGAAATTCAGGTCTTCCTTAAGCGGCATGCCGCTGTTAGAAAGAAAATTATAAAGCAAGACACCGGTAAACCTTTTGACAAAATCCTCCAGAGTTTCATGGCGCACCTCAAGATACACCGCGATGATTTTGTTATCGTAAAATTTATCCAGGAACTTAAAGATGATCCCGCTTTTGCCGACATTCTCCTCGCCGATTATGGCGATATTCTGCCGGTAGCCGTCTTTAAGGGCGCTTACGCGTTTTTGAAGTATTTGGATGTAGTTTGTGCGGTCAAAAAATTTATCTTTGGTCATGGTAGAAAAAATAATGGATTCTGGGGGTTTGCCCCCTTACGGATTTCAAAGTGCAGGTATACCCCTTTGTCCCTACCGCAAGAACCTGCGCGGGCAATAAGCGCGCCCTTTTTCACGGTTTCGCCAATACGCACATAGACTTCGGAGTTGCGCGCATAAACGCTGCGTAAGCCGTCCCCATGGTCAATAATCAGCGTTTTACCATAGTTACCAAAGTTTTTAGCATAAAATACCACCTTGCCGCTTCGCGCAGCGACAATATCAGCATTAGAATATGGCTGAATATTCAACCCCTTATTCATGAAGTTGCGGTAATTTGCGCCGAAAGACCCGATCACTTTGCCCTTTAATGGCCAAATGAAATCATCACTTGCGTAATTTACGGAAAGCCTGGCCTTGCTGCGGCGATTGGGAATAAATATCATCTGGCCTATCTCAATCCTGGAGGATTCGAGATTACGGTTAACCCGCAGTATTTCGTCAAGGTTGATATCATACAGCTTGGATATCCTCCATAGGGTCTGGCCCGCTTCCACGCGGTGGTAAATACCCGGCATATTCGTTAAGGCCGGCGCGATCGGCCTGTTATATTGCGGAGCGCTAACGCAGCCGGCTAACCCAAAAATCAGGAGGATAAGGATAAACTTTCTTTTCATTGCCTTGATATCCACTGTTTTAAGCGAGAGAGGGGAATCGAACCCCCATATCCAGCTTGGGAAGCTGGTGTTCTACCACTGAACTACTCTCGCATATACTTTTCAAAATAGACCTATTAAGCTGAAGCACTATCTTCCATCAGTTTCATGGAACAGTATTTTCCACACATTGTGCAGACATCGGATAACTTTGGCTTACTCGATGTTCTGTAAGCTTTTGCCTTCCGCGGGTCGATAGACAGGCGGATCTGCTCTTTCCAATTGCGTTCTTTGCGCGCCTGGCTCATCCGTTTATCCCAGATCACCGCTTTCTTGCGCAACTTCACAAGGTCGCCTGCGTGGCCGGCAATGCGCGCGGCGATCACCCCTTCCTTAACATCATCTGCCGTAGGGTGCCTTAAATGTTCAGCCGGAGTAAGATAACAGAGAAAATCCACGCCTGCGGCGCTGGCGACCGCTCCGCCGATGGCAGAGCTGATATGGTCGTAGCCAGCGGCAACATCAGTAACCAAAGGCCCAAGCACATAGAACGGCGCTCCGTGGCAATATTTCTTCTCCAGTTCCACATTCTTTTTAACCTCATTTAACGGCACATGGCCCGGCCCTTCAATGATCACCTGCACATTGCGTTTATATGCTTTGGCCGCCAATGCCCCAAGCGTCTTTAACTCCGCTATCTGGGCCTGGTCAGTCGCATCAAGGATAGATCCCGGCCTTAAACCGTCACCCAGGCTTAAAGTGATATCATATTTGTAAGCGATATCAAGTATCGCATCAAAACCAGCATAAAAAGGATTCTCCTTTTTATGCAGTTTCATCCAGCTGGCGACGATCGCCCCTCCACGGGAAACGATCCCCATCAATCTCTTGCTTTTTTCCAAAGCCTTCAAGCTCTGACGCGTTACGCCGGAATGAATAGTGAAAAAATCCACGCCCTCTTTTGCCTGCTCTTCCAAGACAGCCAATAAATCGTTAGAGGTGAATTTCAAAAAATCACCGTATTTTTCCTGCGCCCTTACAGCGATCTGGTAGACCGGCACAGTGCCCACAGGGACAGTAGAATACCTCAATACCGCTTTTCGTGTTTTATTAAGGTTAGCCCCGACGCTTAGATCCATCACCGCATCAGCGCCTGACTCTATGGCGACTTTAAGCTTTTTGATCTCTTCGGTTATATTGCCGGCATCAGTGGAAGTGCCGATATTAGCGTTGACTTTTGTGCGCAGCCCTTTGCCAACGGCGCAAGGCGCGGAAATCTTGTGAACCTTATTTAAAGGAATAGCGATCTGCCCTTTAGCCATAGATCTTATAAAATATTTTTGGCTTACGCCTTCCTGACAGCAGATCCGTTTCATTAGAGGAGTAAGAATATTTTTTTTGGCGTATTCTAATTGCGTCATTATTTATCCAGCTTAAGCTTAAAAGTTACCGCAGTTTTCTTTATATCTTTTGCTTTTAAAACCGCACGGCACAAGGCTATGCCACTGGCACCGGTTTCAAGCACACTATCTACATTAGAAAGATTAATGCCGCCGATCGCGTAATAAGGAATATGTATCCTGCCCTTAAGGCGGCTGAGCGTATTTAATCCCAGCGCTTTGACCCCAGGCTTTAGCGGGCTTCGGAAAACAGGCCCAATACCCAGATAATCTGCTCCCTGAGCTTGTGCGGCAATTGCCTGAGCTAAAGACCCGCAGGACTTTCCGATGATCTTATTTTTGCCTAATACGCACCGGGCTTGCCTTACGGAAGCATCAGATTGGCCCAAATGAACACCGTCAGAACCGGAAAGTTTGGCAACGCGTATATTATTATTAACTATAAAGAGCGTTTTCGTATTCTTAAGGGTTTTTGCCAAGGCGCAAGCGCGAATAGTTAATAATTCATCGCTCGCTTGCTTATCGCGCAACTGGATCAGCCCGACCCCTGCGCGGAAAAGCAGGCGCGCTAATCTATTTAGCGGCCTTTTTGCGCAAACCTTTTTGTCCAGGATCAGATAAAGCCGCGATCTTCTTAAAAGATCTCTTCTCGATTTCATATATTCTATAACGCAGATCCTTAAAAATTAAGGCAGCCTTAATGTCGGTAAGCTTGGCGAATTCTTCCAATACGCGGGCCGATTCTTTTACTCTTTGCAGGTTTGCCCGGAAGATATCCGCGGCATCGCGCCTGTAAAGTTCGTTGCGCGCGTTCTTCCTGCCAACATCGCTTACACTGTCACGGGCTTTAAGCAAATTACCTGCCCCCTGCAACATCCTGGCAGCACGGTCAACTTTATGCCGCGCCTGTTTAAACGACGCGGTAAGCAGGCGGTGACCAAGAATAAACCGGGTTATCTCTTCGCAAACTCGCAAGCCTTCTTTAACCCGGTTTAAATTCGCATCAATTATGCGGCCGATCCCCTGATTATGAGAATACTTTAACAATTTTTTTGATCAACGCGGTTGTGGAACGTCCTGGGACCAGTTTTACCGTGAGCACTTTCCCACCGCGCGCCTTGACAAAATCCGCTCCAATGATATTTTTGCTGCTCCAATCCGAACCCTTGATCAGATAATCCGGTTTTAAAGCCTCAATCACCTTTAAGGGGTCAGGCTGGTTAAAAAGCACGATAAAATCCACACAAGCCAAAGCAGCCAGCGTACGCATACGGTCAAGCTCTCCGACAAGCGGCCTATAATCACCTTTTATTTTTTTAACAGAAGTATCGCTGTTTACCGCCACGACCAGGTAATCGCCTTTTGCTTTGGCATCCTGCAAGTATTTAACATGGCCATAATGCAGAATATCAAAACAGCCGTTAGTAAAAACAATTTTCTTACCGGCTCTCTTAAGGCGGCTGATCATGCTTTGTAAGCGCCCAAGGGAAACTATTTTTGTTCCTGGCAAAGTTCCTGTTCGATTATTTCGCATATTATATGAGCAATAGTGATGTGCGCTTCCTGGATCCTCGCTGTCACAGATGAAGGCACTAACAGTGATACATCGGCAACTTTAGCGATATCGCCGCCATCCCCGCCGCTTAATGCAACCGTCTTGATCCCCATCTTTTTAGCTTGTTTTAAACCCATCAGGACGTTCTTGGCTTTGCCGCTTGTAGAGATACCCAGGACGACGTCATTCTTCTGGCCCAGTGCCTCTATCTGGCGGGAGAATACCACATCGTAGCCGTAATCATTTGCCAGAGAAGTAATAATGGAAGTATTCGTGGTCAACGCTATACCGGCTAACGCGGAACGATCCCTTTTAAACCTTCCCACAAGCTCTGCGGCAATATGCTGGCTGTCGCTGGCTGAACCACCGTTACCGAACACGATCAGCTTACCGTTCTTCTTAAGACAATCAACGATCAACTGCGTTATGGCGACGATCTGGCTTATCTGGTTACGCAGGATCTCTTCTTTTACCTGAATGCTTTCCAGAAGCACATCTTTTATCCTCTCGCGCATTTTTATCTCCGTTTTATCCGTAGAATACCTTAGCGATCTCGTAAAGCTCCATATCTACGGTCTTCAAAGCTTTCACCGCTTCCTCTAAAGGCACGTCGATGATCTTGATACCTGCTAAAGCGACCATTTTCCCGAACTTCTTATTGACTACCAATTCTACAGCTTTGACGCCAAGGCGAGTACCCAGGACACGGTCAAATGCCGTAGGCGAACCGCCTCTCTGAATATGCCCTAAAACGCTTACACGCGTCTCATAACCGGTCATTTTCTCGATCAATTCCCCCAGCCTCTCGCCGATACCGCCTAAACGCACATGGCCAAAAGCATCAAGTTTTTGTTCCTGGGTAACCAGCGTGCCATCCTTAAACTGCGCGCCTTCAGCGACTACGACAATACTAAAGGTCTTGCCATGAGAATGCCTTTTTTTGATCACCGCGCAAACTTCATCCAGATCAATAGGGATTTCCGGGATAAGTATAACATCGGCGCCTCCGGCAATCCCGGCTTCAGTGGCGATCCAGCCGGCGTGACGGCCCATAACCTCGGCGACAATAATACGATGATGGCTTTCCGCAGTTGTGTGCAGCCGGTCAATACACTCCATAGCCACATTCAGCGCCGTGTCAAAACCAAATGTATAATCCGTGGAGGAAAGGTCATTATCAATGGTTTTAGGAACACCCACAATATTCGGCAGGCCGTCTTTAACTAACTTTGCGGCTACCCCTAAAGTATCTTCCCCGCCTACCGCGACCAAAGCGTCTAAACCTATCTTCTTAAAATTATCTTTAACTTTTGCCAGGTCACCATCTTTCTTGTAGGGATTGGTTCGGCTGGTACCTAATATCGTACCGCCTCTGAATAAAATACCTGAAACCGCTACTCTATCTAAAACCATGGTATCGTTCTCCACCAAACCTTTCCACCCGTTTTTGATCCCCACGACCTCAAACCCTTCATTTAAAGCTTTCCGCACTACCGCGCGGATGACCGGATTTAACCCCGGGCAATCACCTCCACCAGTAAGAATACCGATCTTTGCCATTTTGAATCCTCCTTGTTCAGCAGAACACACCGGCGCAATTCCGATTAGCGGCGGGTGTCTCCCATAATCACAACACCGACGCGATTCTCCGCCACGAGGCGGATACTGGCCCAATTCCATTAAGGGCCAGGTACATTATCAGCGGCGGGTGTAAGTTCACCAAAACACACCGACGCGATTCTCCGCCACGAGGCGGATACTGGCCCAATTCCATTAAGGGCCAGGTACATTATCAGCGGCGGGTGTAAGTTCACCAAAACACACCGACGCAATTCCGATTAGCGGCGGGTGTAAATGATAATAACTATTTAAATCCTTCCATAACCGCCGAATGGTATAGTAGGCGGCTGGTCCTTATCAAGCTCTTTTCTTCTTTTATCTTTATCATCCTGGGCGATCTTAGCCACATGGATCCTGATTATGATCTGTTCTTCTAACCCCAGGACTTCCTGTATCTTGGAGCGGGCGGTTTCCTGCAAACGGGCAGTTAATTCAGGAATGTTGGCTTCCGAACGCAACACCACACGCATATCAACGATAATTCCTTTTTTGCTGGCCACGACATCGGGTTTGAGGTCTTTAATCTCCGGTATAATCACGGCTAACCTGCGGATCAAATCCTCAACAGCGGCAAGAGATATGGTTACCTGTCCGCCGGCAGTAGCAAAAGCGATCGTCCGCTCTCTCTGGAACTTACCGAGGATAGCTTGGGCAAAAGAAAAACTGATCAGAATCAAAATCAGTCCGGAAAAACCAATGATCACGCGCGACTGATGGCTCTCCTTTGCCAGAACAAGCAGGTTATTGATATCCTGGGGTAAAAGTAAATTTAATGAGAACACAATCAGCGTTATGCCGATCACTGTGATCACGGCCGCGTAAAATAAAACTCCCAAAACAGAAAAAAATCTCATTTTTACCCCCTCTCTATACCCTGCACAATTATATTGATCTCTTTAATGGAAAGGTTACTCATTTTCTCAAGCGCCAGGCGCACATTCTCCTGCACCTTGATAGAAACATCCGGTATGTTATAGCCGTAAGCGATAACCAAAGGCACATCCACCTTAACTTCTTCGTTCTTATTGATCTCAACTTTGATCGCCGAAGAACTCTTCTGCCCAATCAAATCCATCAGCCCGCTTTTTAAATCTCTACCTACGCGTTTTACCCCTTCAATCTCACTTGCCGCGACGCTGGATATGGAAGCGATCACGTTTTTGTGGATCCTGACCACGCCTAACTCATTGCGCGTTTCTTCCCTGTGCATGGCTACTCTCCTTTTTCTTCGCTTTGCAGAAGATTCTGGACAAAATGCGTGGAGATATCCCCTTTCTTAAAAGACGGATTCTCCATCAACTTCAAATGAAAAGGTATTGTTGTCTTAATGGGAGCGATATAGAATTCGCTTAATGCCCTGTGCATAGTCTTGATCGCTTCCTGGCGGTTTGCCCCGCGCACGATGAGCTTGGCAATCAGCGAATCATAATAGGGCGGGACTTCATAGCCGGCATAAATATGCGTGTCCACGCGCACATTCGGCCCACCGGGAAGGACCAAGGTCTCTATTTTACCCGGCGAAGGCATAAAATTATTCTCCGCGTCCTCGGCGTTGATGCGGCATTCGATGGCGGCGCCGTTAATCTTGATATCTTCCTGGTGAATCTTGATCTTTTCGCCGCTGGCTACGCGGATCTGCTCTTTGATCAGGTCGATCCCCGTGACCATTTCGGTGACCGGGTGTTCCACCTGAATACGCGTGTTCATCTCCATAAAATAGAAATTCCCGCTTTTTTCATCGAGCAGGAATTCGATCGTGCCACAGGAAACATAATTGATTGATTTCATCGCCTTAACCACCAATTCACTAAGGCGCTTGCGCATTTTGCTGTCCACGGCGCAAGAAGGGGCTTCCTCAAGCAGCTTCTGGTGCCTTCTCTGAATACTACAATCCCTCTCGCCCAGTTGCAAAGTATGCCCGTGTTTATCGGCGATCACCTGCACTTCAATGTGCCGTGGCCTCTCAATGTATTTTTCAATATAAACGCTGGAATTACCGAAGTTGGCTTCCGCCTCGCTTTGGGCGGTAAGAAGGCTGGAGACAAGCGTAAGATCATTGTGGCAAACCCGCATGCCTTTGCCTCCGCCGCCAGCAGCGGCTTTGATGATCACAGGATATCCAATGGATTTAGCGGTTTTTAAAGCTTCCTCTTTATTCTTGATCACCGCTTTGCTTCCGGGGATAATCGGGAGCCCAGCTTTCTGCATGGTGATGCGCGCGGCCATCTTGTCGCCCATAAGCCGCATGTTCTCCGGGGTCGGCCCGATAAAAGTTATCTTGCAGGATTCGCATATCTCGGCAAAATGGGCGTTTTCAGCCAAAAAACCATAGCCCGGATGTATCGCTTCCACATCGCTGATCTCTGCGGCGCTGATGATCGCGGGGATATTCAAGTAGCTGTTAGCGGATGGCGCCTGGCCTATGCAGATAGCCTCATCGGCAAAACGCACGTGCAGGCAATTGCGGTCAGCCTGCGAGTATACGGCTACCGTGCGGATACCTAATTCATGACAGGCGCGGATTATTCTTAAGGCGATTTCGCCACGATTGGCAATAAGTATTTTTGAGAACATAATTAAATATTAAAGCGGTTCAATAAGAAAAATGGGCTGGCCGAACTCTACAGGCTCGGCATTATCCACTAAAATCTCAAGTATCTTGCCTCTGATCTCTGATTTGATCTCATTCATCAGCTTCATCGCTTCCACAATACAGATCACCTGGCCCGGTTCGATCGTTTGTCCGACTTCAACATAAGCAGGCGACTCAGGGCTGGGCGCCCGGTAGAATGTCCCGACCATAGGTGACTTGATCTCTACGGTCTTTACAGAAGGCACAGAAGCTTCTGGTTGCGCCTGATGCCTTTGGCTAGCAGCGGCAGGCTGGACAGATTGCCTTTCTAAAAGCACGGGAGCGTTAAAACCCTCTATCCCAGAGGCGGTTTTCTTGAGGCGTATGCGCATATCCTCTTTTTCCACCTCCAGCTCGACTAAGCCGTTTTCATTCATCAGATTTATCATTTCCTTGATCTCTTTGATATTCATCTTTGAAAACTCCTTTTTAAGGATTGATCAACTGACCTAATTCACTCTTTCCACGTAGCTTCCCGTGCGCGTATCCACTTTGATCCTGTCGCCTTCGCCAATAAATAAAGGCACCTGCACATTAGCACCTGTGTCGATCTCAGCGGGCTTAGTGCCGCTTTTGGCGGTGTCGCCTTTTATCCCCGGTTCAGTATGTATGATGGTGAACTCTATAAAATTAGGCAGGTTGATGGACAAGGTATCGCCCTTAAAAAAATAACCCATTACTTCAAGGTTATCTTTAAGGAATTTCACCTTGTCTGCGATACGCTCTTCAGCAATAGGCACCTCTTCAAAGGTCTCCTGGTCCATGAAATGGAACATCCCCCCGGCTGAATACTGGTATTGCAGCTTGCGCTCTTCCACATAAGCCGGCTCAATGGTTTCTACGCCGCGAAAGGTCAGTTCCTGTATATTGTTGTTCTTCATATTGCGCAGGCGCGCCCGCACAAAAGCCGAACCTTTGCCTGGCTTGACATGCTGGGCTTCCACAACAACATAAACTTCATTATTGACTAAAATGGTCACTCCGGATTTGATTTCATTTATTGATAGAGCCACTTAACACCTCACATCCTTTCCTGGTCACTAATATCATATCCTCGATCCTTATGCCGAACTTTTTAGGCAGGTAGATACCCGGTTCAATGGTAAAGATCATCCCCGCTTCAGCTAAACTCGCCTCATTGCCGCAAAGATGCGGCCCCTCGTGCACCTCTAACCCGAAGCCATGCCCAAGGTTATGCTCAAATTTGCCCGCAAAACCATGTTTAGCGATATAATCCCGCGCAGCTTTGTCAATTACGGACATTTCAGCTCCCGGACGGACCGCTTTTATCGCTTTTTCCTGCGCCTTAAGCACAACAGCATAGACTTGGCGCACGAGAACTTTTATTTTACCCAAAAAGAAAACCCTTGTCAAGTCAGATTTATAGCCCTGATACTCCACTCCCATATCAATAAGCACCGGTTCATTATTGCGGATCCTGCGGCTTCCCGACAGATGGTGCGGCTTGCTGGAATTCGGCCCGGAAGCTACAATTACGTCAAAAGCGCTGGCGCTGGCACCGGAAAACCTTATAAAACGCTCGATCTCCCCAACTACCTCCACCTCTTTTAAGCCTGGGGCAAGAAACTTACTGATATGTTTAACCGCTTTATGAGTGATCTCCACGGCTTTTCTTATCTTAGCTATCTCGGATGAGTCCTTGACTTCCCTTAGTGCCTCTATAAGGCTGTGCGTAGGGATCAAACTGAAATTACCTTCGCTAAGTTGCTGAAGCCTGGAGAACTCCGCGAAAGCAAGGTTCCTTTCCTCAAAACCCAGCACTTTTATCCCCATCTGTTTACAAACCCCCGCTATGCGCTTAAACAAAGAACCATTGCTTTGCACAAGCCGGGCGTTGTTTTTAAGAAAACCCCTGGCTTCCTCGGTATAACGGGAGTCCGTGAAATAAACATTGCCTCTTGGAGAGACCAACAGGTAAGAATCACGGCTTATAGATTCAGTAAGGTATGAAATGTTGGCAGGCAAAGACACAAGCAATCCATCAAGGTTATTGCTTTTTAATCTGGCGTAAGCTTTCTTAAGCCGTAAGTTCATTTTGCTTTAGATTAGATCCAGGAGGGCTTCCAGGCCAAGAGTATAACTTTTAGCCCCGAAACCCAGGATCGTGCCTTTAACTACCGGGCTGATCAGGGATTTATGGCGGAACTCTTCGCGGGAATATATGTTGGATAGATGCACTTCCACTACTGCAAGGCCGCACGCGGCGATAGCATCACGGATAGCGACGCTAGTGTGCGTATAAGCAGCCGGATTGATCAATATACCGGCAAACTTCCTGCTTGCCGCGCTGCCGATAAGGTCAACGATCTTGCCTTCATGGTTGGACTGGCTGATCGTAAGCGTGGCCCTTCTTTTTTTGGCCAAAGCTTTCAGGCTGTTATTGATCTGGGCTAACGTGGTTTTACCGTAAACTGCCGGCTCACGCAGCCCGAGTTTATCCAGGTTTGGGCCATGAATAACCAGTATTTTCATCATTCCGCCTCATCAACAAGCATTACCGGTATCCCGTCTTTAATAGGGTATTTTTTACCGCATTTGGTGCAAACAATCTTATCGCCCTCTAATTTTACATCGGCTTTGCATGCGGGGCACGCTAAAATATCCAAAAGCTCTTTATCAATCATTTTACTTCTCCCACTTTTTGTTTGGCAAGATACGCGGTCCTTAATTCATAAAGCAGATTCTCCAGTAAACCTGATTCTTCTTCAGTAAGATTGCCTCTGGTTTTTTCCTGAAGCATACCCAAAGTATCGATAAGGAATTTAGCCTGCACAAGGTCTTCCTCTGTTTTATTTGTTGAGGGATTAGGGATGTGCCCCAGGGCAATGGACGCCTGCAGAGTAAGCGTGGTGATAAAAAACTTAAAATCCGGTTCAGGGGGCACGAATTTTCCCTGTTCTTTTTGTTCCACTTTTTCTTTTTCAACTTTTTCTTTCCAGCTTTCGTCAACCTTCTTTTTCAATTCATCCATGGTTTTAATTGATTGTGATCCCAGCGTAACCGACTACGCTTGTCTTGTCTTTACTAACCGATGCGCTTGTATCATACCTGACCAGGTGCGCCTGTTTTGCCCCAAGAAGCTTGGCTAACTGCAGCAGCACATAAACCGGGGCATAACCGCACATTGAGATATCCAATTCTTTTATACTTTCTAAAAACTTTTCCTCATCCAGCTTCAGCATCGCTTCTATCGCTGCCTTGTCTTTTCTTTCGGCGCTTTCCAGGGGTTCGTAATGCGTCATATCCGAGCTGGCCACAAGGGTCACTAAACCCAGCCGCTTGCTTTGGATTATCGCTTCAGCCAGTTCAGAGGCAATGCTTTTTAAATGCTGTTTATTGGCGGACATAAAAGCTATGGGCACGATCTTGAAATCAGGCCTGAAATACTGTAATATCGGCAGCTCGACTTCCAAAGAATGCTCATATAAATGCGCCAACGCATCTGATTCCAAAAGCGTGGATTTCTTTAAGAACAACTTGGCAAGTTCACTGTCTATCTTGATGTCGCCCAAAGGCGTCTGCCAGGCGCCTTCATCCATTAGGCTAAATACCGCCCCGTGCCCTGTATGGTTTGGCCCCAACAAAATGACTGTATCTTTGATGTTGATGCCGGAAACAGTTTCCGCAGCGACTTTGCCTGAATAAATGTAACCGGCGTGCGGTAATATGCAGGCGAGGATATCTTTGGCCTCCCGATGTTTGGCAAGGCCGCTGATCTGTTTAATCAACTCCTGGCGCCCTGCTTCATAAAACTGCCCGGCTACAACCGGTTTACGGATTTGCATTTGGCTTATTGAAAACCTCGGTTAAATATTGCCTGCCCTTGATTATATCCAGGCCTATCGCAGGCGCGTGCGCTTCAATTACTTTAATCGTATCAGTTTTAAGATAATCGTTAAGAATTGAGAAATCCAATGCCCCTTGCCCTGGGGCAAGGTGGTCACGGCATGAGGAGATATCATGCAGGTGGACGCCTATCAATCTGTCAGAACCCAGGTCCAGAAAATCTTTATGCCTTGTAAACCCAAGATTCTCCATTAGCTGCGCGTGGCCCGTATCATGCCAATAAAAAATCTGTGAATATTCAAATTTATCCAGGATAACCTTCAATTCATCAAAAGACGGTATCTCACGATGGTAAAACCTGGTCTCAACGCCCAAAAGTATGTTCTGCTCTTTGGCATGCTTATTCAGCTGATCAAGGCTCTTAAGCGTTCTATTCAGAAAACCCTGCGCAAGATCGTCTCTTTCTGCGCGCATGCGAGATTTTATATCGGTGAATTCCGCGGAATCTTTCCGGCCCTGATCATAAAGGCCGATCAACTGGCGCGTACGGTCAACCACCTCAACCCTGCCGCAATGCAGGACTACTGCCTTTGCCCCCAAAACAGAAGCCATATCAATGGTCCTTTTAGTGTATTTAACAGCCTGCAGGCGCTGAAACTCATCCAAAGAAGACATGGAATAGCAATCAGGAAGCGCTTTATCGCGGCTGAATTCATCCGGGACAGGGCAATAGTTATGCAGGCTTATAACGCTTAAACCAAAACTGCCCGCCAGGCGCGCAACATCTTTGACCATGGCCGGGCTAAAATTAAAACTCAGCTCGATCTGTTTAAAACCAAGCTGGTTGATTTCAAAGAGCAGCTCTTTGGTATTTTCACTTTGGGAGGCGTTCCAGGAAGTTGAAAGCGCGAAATCCATGCTTATCTTCTTGTGGTTTTTGCCCGTTTTCTTTTACGTTCGCTGGGTTTTTCGTAATGTTTGCGGTCCCGGACTTCCCGGAGTATCCCTTCCTGCTCGATTTTTTTCTTGAAACGGCGTAACGCGGATTCAAAAGATTCGTCTTTTTTGACTTCAACCTGTGACAATATGATCATCTCCTTTCGTGTTGATTTTAGATTTATTAATATACCATCCTTTAAAAGAACTGTCAATTTATTCTACTTCAAAGGATATTACGATATTAAAAGATAGCTGGGCGTAATCTAAGTCCTTGGGGAAATCCGGCAGAGGCGCGACATCCCTGACGCTTCTTAAGGCAACCGAGCGCAAATAGGCGTTATTCACGGATTTTTCCTCAACCAAACGCACATCTTTCAGATAGCCATCGCGGGAGATGACAAAAGACAGGTAAACTTCGCCGGTTTCGCTGCGGGAGTAATTCTGGTAAGCCGCGCGGCGGATCTTTTCGCGCACGACCTGATAATAACTTATGTATGAAGGGTTGTTGATCTTACCCATATCTATGGGCGGTAGCGAGATCTTCCTCTTGATCGCCAGCGTATCCGGGGTTAAAAAAGCCGGTTTTGTGAAGCTGGCTGACTTAGAAACCGGCATCTTGGGCCCGGCGAATACTTTTTCGCGGTCAATATACGGAGGAGGGATATTCTTGCCAGAGATAACCGTGGAATCAAGCCTCATGAAAGGTTCACCTTTGGATACCTTCCCTGCGCCAGCCTTGCTGGAAAGACGCTTCAAGGCGATGCCTTTTTGCGGTTTTTTTACTTCAGGCTTGGCCTTGGCGTAACTTACCACGATCTTATGCTCTTTTTTCTCCGAAGCGATAAAACTGGTGATCGGGTTATAAAGGATGATCAAAGCGTGAATAAGAAATGAAATCAAAAATGTTTTAATTAAAAGCCGCTCCGTGAACATATCCCTATAATAACATAAAATTAATTTTACTCCAAAGAAGTTATTTTAGAAGATACACTGAAGATATGTAGACAGTGTATGTAACCCTATGTGAAAACAACTGTTACAAAACAAATATGGTTAGTTCGGATGTAAATATTTGTTATGCAACAATAATATTTTCAGTGAGTTGCATACACTGTCTACTTATATCTATTAGAGGAAACAATGGTTAATAAACCCAAGATAGTAAAATTAATTATTGCCAGAGCCCAACAGGTTTGGAATATGCCCAATAGGGGTATCAAAAACAAGGCGGTAATCAAAGCACCAAAAGCGGCGCCCAAAAGGTCCATACTGTAATTGACCCCGGCTGACTGGCCGGTTTTAGTGGAACCGGACAGATAGATCTCGTTTGCCCAGGCAAAACTCGCTCCGCAGATAAGGCCCGGCAGGAAAGAAAGCGCGGCGAATACGGCATTTGAACCGAACCAGTAAATAAAAACGCTATTCTGCTTATCTAAATACAGCAGGCACACAGGCAAAACAATCAGATACAGACAGGTTAAAAACTGCGCCTTCTTCAATAAAGAAAAACTGTTTTCCTTTCGCGCAATATACCTTACCGCGACAAACCCGCCTACAGAAAGCCCGGCCATAAAAAAGGCGATGAGTATACCGAGCTTATAGAATAAATACCCGTAGATTATCTGAAAACAAAGCAAGATGATAACCTGCGCGGAGATCTGGGTAAAACCGGCGACAGCTACCGCCAGAAGCACGGCCCTGCGCAAGGCGGCTTTTACATCCTTCTTCCGGAATAAACCTGATAAGAAGATAAGCGTAGAAAAAATAAGCACGCCACTCCAGACAACACCCTTATTAACAGCGCTAAAGGCCTTATCAAGAAAAGGCTCACTGAAGCGGGATGCCCAGAAAACCATCCCGTAATAATATGACACAGGGTTAAAATCATGATTTTCACGCACCGCTGCTTGCGGCTGCAGCGAGTTTTCCATAAGGCTTATTTCTTTCGCCGACATCCGGGCAAAGAGATAATAATCACGCACATATTTTAAATCCAGCCTGCGCGCCTTGGCCCTTTCCATGAGGATATTATAATCATAAGTAAGCACGCCCGGCTTATCGCAGGCAATAAAATAAGCCGTTTCACCGGGTATGACTTTCACATCCGCGAATACCGCCTTAAGGCTTGCGTGAATTGAGCGCAGGAACTCCTTCAGCTCAAGGTTCATATAGCTTTCCGAAGAAGTAAGCGCAAAAGATAACACACCTGATTCTTTTAAGGCGCGCTTTACTTCGCGGAAGAATTCAACGGTATAGTACCTGTTCAACTGGCTGGTGTTGGGATCACCCAGATGCAAGATCAGGCAATCGTATTTCTTTGAGCTTTTCTTCACGAAAAACCTTCCGTCGATGTTATGAACGGCAACCCTCCTGTCATTGAGGATAGCAGCCTTGCCTTCAGGCAGGTATTTTCCTGTTACGCGAATGATCGCCGGGTCAAGCTCCAGGTAATCAACGCTGTTTACCGGATGTTTCAATACTTCCTCCAATAAACCTCCGGCGCCGCCTCCGACTAAAAGCACATCTTCCGGAGAAGGATGCTCAAGTAAAGCAAAATGCGCCGCTTCTTCCATGCCTTGCTGATCAGGCAAAGTATAAAGATGCGCGCCGTTATAAAATAATGAATACTGCGCCTGGTTCTTTGTTACTACGATATTGCCGTATATGGAATTTTCTGAAGATAAGAACCCCTGGGTTTGCCATTGTTTACCAAGGGAAAACCGCTGTGCTAAATTTAATCCCCCAAAAAGCCAGGAGAGGATAAATAACGCCGATAAGCAAATAGCAAATACAGGTAACGCTGAGCGCGTTTTATTCTTTGCTTCAGCCCTTGCCAGGAAAAAAGCAGCGGCGATATTCAATAAACCCAGGATCACCATTATCTCCAGGGAATTAAATAATCGAATAAGCAAAAACCCCGCCAATAACCCTCCGGCCGCTGAACCCAAAGATTCCAAAGCATAAACTGACCCCGCTTTTATGCCTTGCATATCTTCCCTGGCGCGATATATCCTTGAGCCCAGGGAAAATAAAAAACCCAATAGCGCGCATACGGGAAGAAGGATGATGAAAGAAGCCGCTGATATTATTGTGACCGGCAAGAGCTGGCCGGAAGTTAAGTGAACAAACGGCCTGATCAATCTTATTGCCACAACGCCTAAAGGCAGAAAAATACTTAAACAAAGCTGACAGGATACAAAGACAATAACCGCCTGTTTTAACCGGTCACTGAAAATCCCCAAGAAATAACTTCCCAGGATGCCGGTAATAAACCAACAAGCGAGGATCAGGCCGATAGTTATCTCATTACCGCTAAAGACAACGAGGAACTCGCGCAAAAATACAATTTGCGCGATAACAGCGGTAAAGCCAGCCAAAACCACAGATAACAATATTTCTTTTCTCAATTAGCTCTCCCCTTGAAATTAAGCTCTAAAAAATAAGCTTTAGCCCTAACAAGATAAGCAATAGCGCGCAAACCGCCCTGAACAGATGGTTGCTTATCCTGGATCTTAGGATCTTTTGCGGCAAAAAGGTAAACACGCCGGACAAGATACCGATGACAATAAACCCGGAAACAAATGTGCCTAAACCAAAGAATAAGCTGTGCGCTAACCCTGTGAGGCCGGATTTAGAGATCAAGGCGATCTCAAATAATAGCGCTAATAGCGGCGCGCAGGGAAATACGCCCATAATAAAACCAAGCAAGATCAGGCTGCCGCAATTTAATACGCGTTTTGCCTTACAAAAACATTCACCCGCAAACAGTTCTCTACCTAACCATATCTGTAAAGCTAGAAAGACAATGACTATCCCACCGGTTATCTTTAATATACCTGATAAATTTGAGCCGGTAAATTTCCTTAAGAGTACTCCTGATAAACCAGCCAGATAACCTAATAAAGAATAGGCCAGAAGCCTTCCGCACAGAAAGATGAAGATATCAACTAAAGCCTGCTTCCATTTTAACTGCTTGCCGGTAATGTAGACAACTAATACAGGCGCGCAGGTAAACAGGCACGGCCCGGCAAAACCAAAAGTAAGCCCAATGCCGAATAATTGCCAATAAGTCAAAACGTCATTAAACATCCTATTTAATATCCCATTCGCCTGCGATGGTATACCCGCAGAATTTACATTTTCCTTTTACGATATTCTTCTCCTGAATACGGTAACCCTGCCTTTTAACAACGGTTTTGCCGCAGCGTGGGCAATACGTGCTCTCCTGCGGATTACCCGGCAGGTTACCGATATAAACATAATTTAATCCGGCGGCCTTGGCGATATCATAAGCCTCTTTGAGTTTTTCCACCGGCGTAGGAGGCAAATTTTCCAACTTGAAAGCCGGCATAAAACGGCTGAAATGCACCGGCACATCAGGCCCTAAATTATCTTTAATCCAGACACACATCTCCTTAATCTTAGCGGGATGATCATTAAAACCCGGGATTAACAGGTTGGTTATCTCAAGCCAGACCCCCTGCTTTTTTATTGCCTTAAGCGTATCCAAAACAGGGTCTAATTGCGCCATCAGGCCGATCCTGGCGTAAAACTCTTCGCTAAAGCCTTTCAGGTCAACATTCACAGCGTCCATATACTTAAGCAGCTCTTTTAAAGGTTCAGGATTGATATAACCGCAGGTGTGCATTGTGTTCTTTATGCCTTTTTGCCTGGCTACTTTAGCGATATCCAGCATATATTCATAAAAAACAGTCGGTTCCGTATAGGTGTAGGCGATAAATTTACATTTGTTCTGGATAGCTTCACTTACCACGTTTTCCGGTGAAAGCGCGTAATTTTGCGTCTCATCAGGCCTGGACTGCGAGATCTGCCAGTTCTGGCAAAAGATGCAACGCATATTGCACCCGGCGACAGCCAATGAGTAAACAGGCTCTCCGGGGGCGACATGAAAAAATGGTTTCTTTTCTATAGGATCAATGTGGATGGCTACGGGATTTCCGTAACCTAAAGTGTAAAGTTTACCACCTTTACTTATGCGCACAGTGCATATGCCTCGCTGGCCTGGACCTAAAAGGCATTTGCGCGGGCAAAGCAAACACTGCACATAGTCCCCTTCAATATTTTGCCAATAGCTGGCAAGCTTCAAATCAGGATCTTGGGTAGGTTGTCCAGCGTAGATAGCCGGGAGAAAATTTAATAAAAGAAACGCGATCAGAATGGTTTTCTTGCACATCTGCCTGCCTCCTTTTAGTGGATTATATTTTACCACGAAACAGGGACAAGCTAATCCAATATTTTAATTCCAGACCGTTTCTATTTATCCCTATACAGCTCATAAGGTTATAATAGAACTGTCCCCAATGGGGACAGTTCTATAGCAACCTATTGCAAATATTTGAGTTAAATAGAAACGGTCTGGATAAGTGTATGTTTGCCTATCCGGATATTAAGATCAGGAAGCTGACTAATACCAAAGCGACAATGATCACGATAACTATCTTATGCGCGGGGTATTTCAGTTTGCCCATAAAACCTACTCCTCGGTTAAGGCTTTCGCCGCAGTAAAGGCACAATAAGGCCTCGTCATCATAAATCGGTTTCTTGCAATGCGGGCAGATGTATTCTGACATAGCCAATCTCGCTTACGACCTATTGGTAATTTCTGTATAAGATTAAACTAATTCTAAAAAGATAACTTAAATCCACCATAAAATGATAATTTTGGAGTTTCATAACCATACACAAGTTGGTAGTCATAGTTTAATATATTTACCGCTCTTCCAAATATCTCAAAATTATTATTAACTTTATAATTTAATCCTAAATTAGCTAAAATATATGATTTTAACTTATAATTGACCGAACTTGAGGTATCAATCCTATTACCCACATAATAAATCTCAGGAGAGATTTTAAGTCTTCCTAACATAGTATTAAACAATACCCCCAATTTATTCTTAGGTCTTCTCAATAACCTAGATTTATCTGATTCGTTCTGAGCATGAAGATAATCATAAGTTAACTTCAAAGAAGTTTTATCATTAAACTTATATTCTGCAAAATTTTCAACTCCATAAATCTTTGCTTTCCCTATATTATCGTACTCTCCTGTCCAATAGCCTGTTGATTTATATTCAATTTTATTCTTAATTTTTGTATTAAATAATGTAGAACCAAAACTAAGTTTTTCATTCATAAAGCGTTGTTCAAAGCCAATCTCGTTAGACTCGGATTTTTCTGGAACAAGACCCCGTTTACCACTGTAAGAAGAAAATAATTCGTAAAGACTTGGCGCCCTAAAACCTGTACCAATAGATGCCTTGATTTTTGTTTTCGTCGGTTCGATAAAATAACTAGAAGAAACACTATAAGTGGTATTGTTATTAAAAGTTGAATGGTTTTCTTCCCTAACAATAAAAGAGATAAAAAGATTATCTATGGGACGTAATATATTCTGGAAAAATATCCCCTTAGAATTAGCTCTATGTTTTGGTTCTTTACCATAATCATAGAACTCTCCTCTATCTCCCGTATATTCATAACCGACTAAAGCATTATATAAGCGTGAAGGTTTAAAGTCTAATGCGTACTTAAACTGATTGCTTCTTGCATTATACCAATAATCATCACTACCATCCCAACCTTTTCTCTGCGTATCAACAACACCATAAGTAAATTTATGTGAAAGAAAATCACTGATCTTATTGTTTAAATAAAAAGAACCTATATTTTGATGCAACCTCGCTGTATTATCAAAGTCATCTGAAGGAGGAGCTGACCAACCATTATCATAATTATATTTAGCATAGGAATAACGCTGCGAAACTCCTACTTCAAAATTATCATTCAATTCGTAATCGAGTCGCAAAGAAGTGTTAGTATTTCCAAATGGATCACGCTCATGATTACCGTTCTTATATTTCGCTGAATAGAACGAACGGATATCTTCCCTTGAGGCTCCAAAAGAATACGCCAATTTGCCTAATTTTCCTTGAGTTGCAATTTTCTCTCTATAAGTATCATAGGAACCAAATTCCTGAAGATACGAAAATGTCGGTTTACCACTTCCCTTATGCGTAATCATATTAATTGATCCACCTATAGATTGTGAACCGTAAAGACTACTATAGGGACCCCTTGCAATTTCTACCTTATCAAGATTATCTAACGATAAATAATTATAAGAAGCAGAATATCCTTGCGTATTGATTGGATCATATACTCTAATTCCGTCTAACATCAACTGAGTATCATAAGCATCAGCGCCTCTAATATAGACGCTTGAAACGCCTTCCGTCCCTCCTGTAACAGCATAATCAACACCTTGCAAACCTTCAATTGCATCAACAAAACTAAACTTTCCAATTGATTCCTCTTCTTCCACATCAATCACATCCGTAGCAGAAGGATTCTCTTTCGCAGAAATACTACCAAAATACGGCGTAACCACAATCCTGCTTAAATCCACTTCATCATCCTGCGCAAAAAGCGCAGATGATGATAAAAACCCCGCTAACAACGCCAAACACAACTTGCCGCAAAACTCTGCTACTTTCATCTTAC
>Ga0265297_10002612_pt1 | contig 35784 bp, 27 predicted proteins | sample Munlanlwell13791_FD_192502 | JGI IMG/M metagenome (GOLD analysis project Ga0265297, IMG submission 192502) | Leachate microbial communities from a municipal landfill in Southern Ontario, Canada - Leachate well 137-91 | ecosystem: Engineered > Solid waste > Landfill > Unclassified | place... | reverse complement strand
GGCGGTTACGGGCCGATTTTCGCTGGAAATAAGACAAAACCGGGGTCAGGGCAACACATCTTCGTGTTGGAAAATCATTATAACCTATTGATGAATATGAGATTAATTAATTTTCATTCAAACACTAAGTACGACTACCTCAGATCAACCAAGACCAGTTTTTCATCGCGACAATACGCTTCCAAGTCTTGTCCGCCATGAACTCTAAACTAAAAAAACAATAAAGGGAAAATTGATGTTAGAGAGAATCTCTGAAATACAGGGCATTGGACTTCTGCACGACGCAAACGGAAAACCTCATACCTGTCGCAAGGCGACGTTGATCTATGGTGACAACGGCCGAGGTAAGTCCACATTGGCAACGGTACTGCGATCTCTTTCTACAGGAGATGCCTCGCTGATTGCGCACAGAAAGACGCTCGATGGGCAGTTGTCGCCAAAGGTGGTGTTTCAGTTTGAAAATGGCCATAAGGTCAACTTCGATTCGGGAGCCTGGTCAGAGCAACGCCCAGAAGTTCTTGTGTTCGATTCCGACTTCATCGAGCGGAACGTTCACTCAGGCGGCGCAGTCAACACAAACCATCGAAAAAATCTTCTTGAGTTTGCCCTTGGTGAACCAGCTGTTGCGGCACGCACAGAGGTAGAAAAAGCAACGGCAGAGGCGAAGAAAGCATCCGAGGAGGTTCAAGCGGTTGTTTCTCAGCTATCGGGATTTCATTCCGGTATGACGCTGGCTCAGTTTGAGAAGTTAGCTGATGTGGCAGACGCTGACATCCAATTGGCTGCGTTGCAAGCTCAGATCAATGCCGCCGGAAACATTAACGCAATTTCAGCGAAGGCATTACCGACAGTTGTGGCGGAGCCGGTCTTCGACCTAGAAGAAGTTTTCGCGGTTTTAAGTACTTCGCTTAAGGATGTTCACACCGATGCGGAGCAGGTCGTTAAGAAGCATCTAGGGAAATTGGCAAACGTAGCTGCCGAGGGCTGGCTGAGTCAAGGCCTTCAGTTTAGTGATGGAAAGACATGTCCGTATTGCGATCAAGCGATAAGTGATATCGACTTGATCAAGGCATACCAGACACATTTCAACGCTTCATACGCTGAATTGAAGGCAAAGGTGACGGCCCTTCAAGCAAAGATTACAACAGGGACTACGAAGACCATCATTGATACCGTGGCGCAAGCAGTCGCAACTTCTGCTGCACAGGCGGCGGCTTGGGAGGAGCATGTGCCAACCGAGCCGATTGTTTTCGATTCGGAGCCTGCAATCCAAGCATTGCAGGAACTGCGTGACTTGATTTCTGAACTTGTCCGTCAGAAACAAAGTTCACCAGCCGAGGCGGTGGGCTCGCCTGACGATCTTGCTAAAGCTAAAAAGCTTTGGGAGGCCGTGATCACTCCTTTAAAAGAGGCCAACGTCGCGATCAAGGTCGCGGGCGATTTGATCGGAGCTTACAAAGGAAAACTCGCCACTACAAACACCAACGCACTTCAGCAGCAAGTCCAGCAGATTCATGCGGTAAAGCGGCGGCATCAACAGATTGTAGTTGATCTCATTGCAAAATTAGGAGTGGCACGAAACGAGGCCGAAGCGGCAGAAAAGGTCAAGAAGACTTCGCGTGAAAAGCTAGATACTTTGATGGTGGCAACGCTCAGCAAGTATGAGAAATCCATAAACATCCTGCTGACGAACTTTGGTGCGTCTTTTAGCATAAAAGGTATGGGCGCGAATTTTCGTGGTGGCGCACCTCGCAGCGAATATGGCCTGGAGCTTCGAGGCAAGGCAGTCCCCCTTGAGGGAGGTCCACCATCTTTTGCCACTGCACTTAGCGAAGGCGATAAGCGAACCTTGGCATTTGCATTCTTCGTTGCGAGCACCTTGGCGGATGCCAAGCTGCCAACTAGAACCGTGGTGATCGATGATCCCATGTGCAGCTTGGATGTCAATCGAAAGCAACATACCACGGCTGTTCTAAAGCGCATCCTCGCTGGTGCGGCGCAGCTCATTGTACTCGCACATAATCCATACTTCCTTCGCAATCTACGCGACGCATTCTTGAAGACAGATTCAGCGACTCCGATCAGTTTGTTTCAACTCGTTCTCGCAGCCAACGGCTACACAAGCTTTGACACGCTCGACATCGATAAGGAGTGCGAATCCGCATATTTCCAGCACCATCGTCTTCTCAACGACTTCTGCGCAGGAGGCTCGTTCGATAACATCGCGGTAGCAAAGGCAGTGAGGCCAATGCTGGAGGGTTATCTCCATCGGAGATTTCCTGGGCTTGTACCGAAGTCACTTTTATTTGGTCAGGTTGTTAATCTTATACGTGATGCGACGTCGCCGAGTCCGCTCGTTCATGCTCAAAACTTGGTTATCGAACTGAACGAGATAAACGACTATGCGGGGCAATTTCATCATGACACCAATCCTGGTGGAGTTGATACATTTTCGATAGTCACACCAGAACTAAAGACCTTCGTCACCCGTGCATTGCACGTCGTGCATCGAGGTGAAGCGCTGGCCTGACGTGGAAACTTCAGTGCGTAGTTTAGGCTGATGTAAGCAGACTGCATAATGTAAGCCACGTCTTCACCACAACAAAGGATCTGGATTTTCATGTTTCATCTTCACTCATTAGGTTGGCACAGCTTCCAACAACTGTGCCTGTCCGTGTCGCGCGAGGTTCTCGGTCAAACTGTCCAGTCCTTTCTCGATACGAACGACGGTGGTCGAGATGGAGCGTTTTCAGGTACCTGGAGCCAACAGGATGGTGAGTCGCTCTCAGGTCAGTTTGTCATCCAATGTAAGTTCACTGCTCGCGCCGGCTACGCTCTCACACCATCAGATCTCGAAGATGAATTAAGCAAGGTCAGACGGTTAGTCAATAAAAGCGAATGTGACGTCTATATTTTGATGACAAACGCCGGTGTTTCCGGTGCGACTGAACTGAAACTCAAGGAGAAATTCAAAGAGGCCGGCGCCAAGGACTTCCGGATATTTGGCGTCACCTGGCTGGAAGACCAGATTCGTGAGAGCAAGCACTTAAGAATGATGGTTCCACGAGTTTACGGTCTTGGAGACCTAAGCCAAATCCTAGACGAGCGAGCATATGCTCAGGCCACAGCGGTCCTGGAATCCATGCGCGAAGATCTGGCTAAGGTCGTTCTGACGGAATCCTATAGGAAGGCAGCGAGAGCACTTAACACACATCATTTCGTGCTCCTCGTTGGCGAACCAGCGTCAGGGAAGACGACCATAGCCTCGCTACTTGCGATGTCATCTGCTGACCAGTGGGACGCGTCAGTGGTTAAGCTGACGACTCCGCAGTCTGTCGTTGACCGTTGGAACCCACATGAGAAATCCCAGCTCTTCTGGATCGACGACGCCTTCGGAGTGACTCAGTATGAGAGTGGTCTTGTCTCAGGTTGGAACCACATCCTTAACGAGGTGAAGACGATACTCCGCCAAGGTAACCGTGTGGTGATGACGTCACGAGATTACATTTATAACCGTGCGCGGCAGGAATTGAAGGAAGGCGCCTTTCCTCTGTTCCAGGAGAGCCAAGTTGTCATCGATGTCCATGACCTCACGGTGGACGAACGAAGACAGATTCTCTACAACCACCTGAAGCTGGGAAGGCAGCCCCGAGAGTTTCGTGCTGCAGTGAAGCCACATCTGGAATCTGTGGCGAATCACGATAGGTTCATTCCGGAGATTGCCAGGAGGCTGGCGGATCCCTTCTTTACCAAAAAGCTGTACTTGTCCGAGTGGAGCTTGGCGACTTTTGTCGACAAGCGCGAGCAATTCCTCATGGACATCTGTAAGGAACTCGACACAGACAGCAAGGCGGCACTAGCATTGATTTATATGTCCAACGGGCGCTTGTCGAGCCCGATTTCACTGGCGGACACTGAAGATGAGGCTCTGAGACGATTGGATAGCGATCTGGGTGCATGTACATTGGCACTCGAAGCACTGAGCGGCAGTCTAGCTGTCCATGTGACTTCGGACGGAGAGTCTTTTTGGACCTTCAAGCACCCGACCATTGGCGACGCGTACTCTGCTATGCTTCGAGGAAATCCGGAGCTGCTTGGGATCTATGTACGCGGTAGCGACATCGAAAAACTGACACGGCAGATAACTTGCGGAGACGTAGGCATTGAAGGTGCGGTTGTGCTTCCGAGCTCCTTGTTTCACCTCGTGATTGAGCGCCTTGCGGCATATAAAACGAGTTCTGCATACAAGACCGAGTGGATGTCAGGTTGGGGGGCTCGTCGGGAGCTGCTAGGCTTCCTGGCCCGACGGTGCAGCAAGCAATTTCTAGAGGAGTATCTCGCGGCTGACCGGAAATTGATTGAGTCGATTGCTGAGCCTATGCTGTACTTGGACTTCTCCGTCGAAGTCGACCTTGCTATTCGCTTGTTCAAGCTCGGCCTCCTACCAGAAGACGCGCGTAGAACTTTGGCTGAAAACGTCAGTAAATACGCTCGTGATGGCGACGATGCTCGTGCCCTGAGCGATCCGGAGTTGCGTTCACTGTTGAACGACAAAGAACTGAGCAGACTACGGGAGGCGGTTCGTACTGAGGCGCTGCCACGTATCGAGGAGGTACGCCTTAAACATCAAGCAGGCCATGACCCAGAAGATGACCCTGAATGGCACATGAGCCGCTTCACACAGTTGCTCTCCGCCATTGAGGAAGCATATCCGCAGAGTTGGCGTATCAGAAAGATCGTCAAAAGAGAGCGTATTCAGGTTCAAGAGTGGATTGACAAAAATCCAACGGAAGCGAACAGCTCGACTTCGCGAGATATCACGGTTGACGAACCGAGTGCAAGCCATAACGTCAGCCGCAGCATTTTTGATGATGTAGACGAATGAGCTCGCCCGGCGGTTTACCGCTTTTTCAGCTCTTGACGCTAGGAAGCGCGCTTGTACTGCTCGAGCGCTCGGAAAAACGATCGTCACCTTTTCGCCAGGGCGTATAGTCTTCCATGACTTAAATGAGAGGTTGTTATCAGAAGGGTACTGACTTCGAACAGCACTGCGATGGCAAAAGTCGCCTCATGGCCCAACTTCCTCCGTTAGAATTGAAGGAGTAAAATCGACTCCAAGGAGTCATTGGAATTTATATTTTGAACGTTCAAAAGCCATCGGAAAGCAGACATGCACTTTGAGAGAAGTCTGAGCATTGGCATTATCCAGATCTATGTATCATGATAAGTATTCATGTTATTCCGTATAAAACTGTGAGGCTTTTATGATAAAACTACTTATATTAAAAAGATTAGCGTATAAAATATGTGAACTTAGATAGTAACTTGTTATGCCCTAAAGGAAGCAGATGCTAGCCCAAATAGAAAAAGAATTTTGTGAAGGCTTCGAGAAGAATCTCTTTGCTGCTGCCCAGAAGAACCTCGCGGACAAGTCTAATCCATTGCGCTTGAATAATTATTCATATGCAATGCGTGAATTAACAAGACACGTACTGCATAGGCTAGCACCTGATGAAAATGTCATTCAATGCTCTTGGTATAAGAACGAGACAGATAGGGAAAAAGGAATTACGAGAAAGCAAAGGGCATATTACGCGGTTCAAGGAGGACTCGGCGATTCATATGTAAAAGACACACTTGAGCTCGAAGTTGATGATATTCACAGAGACCTGATTAAAGCTATCAATGGATTGAGCAAATTTACGCATATCGAGCCAAAGGTGTTTGATCTTCCTGAAGCAGAAGTGGAAAGCTTGGTTAATGAAACAACTGAAGCAGTTTATGGCTTTTTAGCGACTATAAATGATTGCCGGCGGCTCGTCATAGACAGCCTGTGGGAACATATTGATTCAGCAGTTATAGATGAAACTCTCAAAGAAACAATAATTGCTATCGATGAACTGGCTACTCATCATTTCGTAGATGAAGTTTACACAGACAAAATCGCAATTTTTGAAATCAACCATGAGTCGATTTTGTTCCGTGTAGAAGGAACAATTGGGTGTGAACTTCAGTGGGGTTCAAATTCTGACTTACGGCGTGGAGATGGGGCTGTGCTGCCGCAATCATTTCCTTTTACATGTGAGCTATCGAGTCCAGTCTATGAGCCAGAATCTGTTGGAACTGTCGAGAGTTCTTTATGGGTAGATACAAGTTCATGGTATGAGGGACAATATGAAGAATAGGCATAACAAGGCCGTAAACTCGAACACATTTTTCGTTCGCTGCGCTTACTACAAATGCTCCGGTTACGATTGTGATAGCCATCATCTATCACTCGCTCCCGTATCGCTATGAAACGTGACTTTCAATTTTTGACTGACCTTACATCCGATTTCTTTGCTCGAAAATCGGTCCGGGATACGCTTTGCATTATCTCCGACTTCGAGATCTCTGGTTGGGAGAAGTGGATCCAAATCGAGTTTGCGAAGTTCTGTAAGGATCACGAGGAGATTTCCGAGTGGGGAAGAGAGCTCCGCTATGAGCTTGATCGAAGAATGTCAAACGGGAAGTCCTCGTGCTCTGTTGACTTCCTAATTCGACAGAAGCGCAAACAGTCCCCTTTGGGCATCGAGATTAAGCAACAGTCATCACCGAATGGCTGCGTAAAAGCTATGCTTCGTGATGTTGCCAAGGTTCGTCGCATTAAATATTCGCAAGACAATCTGAGAGGTATCTGGTGCATTGGCATTCACTCTGCTACATCTCCTGCGGAAGTAAACAGGCTCATTGCTTATCACGCCGATAGTATGAACATTGATATTGATCCTGATCTTGTCTTTTCCAAAGAAATCGGAAGGACGGGGTTTTCTGTGACAGTGCTCTGATGGCTAACCTCGCAGTTAACTGGGCCGTCCCCGCAGGCCGCGCTTGCGGATTACCGCCGTTCTTCGGGCCCCGGCGACCGAATATCTCGAACGTTAGAGCGCAATGGAAAGAGTAGCTATCATCTTGCGAAAGTCGCACGCGATTAATCGCTTTCGCGAGATCATCCTTCGAGCGTTCCAAGAACCCGATTTGAATGAACTTTTGCTTTGTAGCGGATTCTTTCAAGATCGCACCAATTATCAAGCATCTGCTTGCTTTGCCGCGTCGGCACCTAATTTACCCTGTCAGAAACAGCTGACGTCGGTAGGCTTATACAACATGATGTGGCGCAGTGATTATGACTCGTTTATTTCTGGCCTTCGTTCTATTACGTGTCCGTGTGGGCGTCCGGTGAATGTCGAGAAGCGTCGGGTCAAAAAGTATCACTGGCATGCCAAGGTCTTCATTGCGAAGAAACACTCTATCCCTGTACTTGGAATTATTGGCAGCAGCAATATCACCAGTCGCGCGTTCGGCACTAGCGCGCAGTGGAACTATGAGGCGGACGTTGTTTTATGGAACGACGGTGATTCAGTGGCAAGCAGCATAATCTCTGGTGTTCTCGGCAGCTTGGATGACAACGATCCGTTCAGTGTGGTCGTAAGTGACTACGCGTCAGAAGACCCGTTGAATCGGGGGCTGTCCTTGGAACAGAGACTTCTCGATTTGCACCGGCAGATAATTGATGTGTCTGAAGTCGTTGAGTAATCGCTGTCTAACAATAGCTTGCAGCCGACGGCTCCACCCTCGGCGGGACCGCGAACAAACCTAGTAACTAAATGACAACTTTATGGCAACTACTTGCCGTTAACAACCAAGGCCTGTTCGTCTCATTTTGGCCGATAGGTCAGTTCAACATTGCCAAAAGACAACACATTGAACACTGGGTTAATCAATCGGAGTCAATTACGTAATTGGAATTTCATAAATTGTGAAATTTTGTTAGGTTTTTATCTTTAATTATGAGATTTTTTATCGAAAACGAAATCTCATAATTTATGTAATTTGTTGAAATCTATGGAAGTATGGTTTTCATAAATTATGAGAACTGACATAGAATTCCTTAAAGGCCGGACTGCAACCACTGTCTGGAGTAGCGACAGCATATTGAGCTGTCGTTACCTTTTTTCCAATAATTAAACTTCGGTTTGCTCTGATATTTCAAGAGCGTCGCCAACTTTGATACCAAGCTATCCGGCTGTGTTTTGCTTCTCGTTCCCGCGCTCCTGTGCTCATCGTTATATACAAATGCCCAAGAGACACTCATTCCCACGCTCCGCGTGGGAATGCAGTACAGGACGCGCTGCGTCCTGTATACGCCTGACGCTGGTCGTGATTCGCGGCGCAACACGCCTTGACCGCATTCCCACGGAGCCCGTGGGAACGAGAGCTAATTGCCCAGGAAGAACAGCTATCCAATTGATTAAATGTATTTTTTTATCAATGACTGTAAAGGATACTGAAGTTGATAAAATTTGCGCTGCCGGCTTACCGTTGAGCCTAATAAATAGACAAAGCGACTCAAAATAAGGCAGATGATTCTTCAATGACGTTACTCGATTTTTCTCTTTACCAAATACTATCTATTGCCCTGGTGTTCGTCTGGACCGGCTTTGTTCGGACAGGGCTGGGTTTCGGCGGTGCCGCATTAGGGTTGCCGCTGATGTTATTTATCCATAACAATCCATTGTTATGGTTGCCTATCATCGGCATGCATTTGCTGTTTTTCTCCGGCTTAACATTGCTTAACCGCTTGCATAATGTCGATTGGCAGTATTTGCGCTATTCAGCGATTTACATTATTCCCGCCGCCTTGGTAGGCATTTTGGGACTGCTGAATCTACCGGTCTTATGGCTGAATAGCTTTATCTATTCGATTACCCTGTTTTATGGTTTTACCTGGTTACTTAACAGAGGCATTAATAGCCGACATGTTTGGGCGGATAGAGGGCTGTTAATGTTAGGCGGATACATTGCCGGGATTTCCTTGACCGGCGCGCCGTTGATGGTTGCGGTCTATATGCGCAACGTCAGCAAATACAAGTTGCGAGACACCTTGTTTATCTTATGGTTCATCTTGGTCAGCATCAAAATGACGACGTTTATTGCCCTATCCGTTGATTTGCACTTTCTAACGGCACTGACGCTTTTACCTGTTGCTGCGATAGGACATATACTGGGCTTGAAAGCGCATAACGCTATTATGCGCAATGATTTGATATTCAAACGCTGGATTGGCGGCGGCTTGGTTACTGTGAGTCTGTTTGGGTTATGGCAGTTATATAGTAAATTTATTCAGGACTTTTTATGAAAATACTGGCTTGATTTGATAGCTTCCAAAATTAGTTTTAAAGGCCTCAGAATCGGACTTTCTTGAAGGTTGCTGTTCGACCATCAGTGACAGCAGTTGAATGGGTAACTGCCTGTCAGTTTAGCTATGGATGCTTGATTGTAAGATCCTTCATGAATCTCTATCTTAGACGTGTTTTAAAATAATTGTGTTTAGCGATGAGCTACGCGCGTAGAAGCGAAGCGTGCTCTGTGTTGTAATGTTCTATACAAAAATGTATGCTGAAACCGTATACAAAGGAGTATAGCCATGCCAAATGCACAAACCAAAGAATCGGCTTCCGTTTCCATCAACATCCGCGCCAAAGCCAGACAGCGCGACCTGATAGACCAAGCTGCAAATCGTCTAGGCCGCAGCCGCTCAGATTTTATGCTTGAAGCCGCTTGTCGTGAAGCGGAAGACGTGCTGCTCGAGCAAGCATTCTTCACGGTTGATGAGGGTACCTATGCTAAATTTCAGGCACTGCTCGATCACCCGTTACCACCGACCGATAAACTACGCCGGTTGCTCAAGACCAAAGCGCCCTGGGAGAAATGAGCGAGCTTGATTTTACACCGCCAGCGCCGATCACGGCTGATCAAGAGCTGGCGGATTTTGGCAGCGGCGAACCATCCCTAAACGAATGGCTCAAAAAACGCGCGTTTAAGAATCATATGTCCGGCGCTTCCCGCTGCTTCGTGTTGTGTGCCGGTGCAAATGTTATAGGTTACTACAGCCTCTCGGCTGGAGCGATCAGCCATGAGACGGCACCCAAGCCGATGCGGCGCAACATGCTGGACCTGTTGCCGGTCTTGCTGCTTGGCCGACTCGCCGTCGATAAGCGCTACCACAACCAAGGAATCGAGCAGGCGCTGCTGCGCGATGCGATGCTGCGGGCAGTCAACGTCGCCGGCGACGCCGGAGTGTTTGCTCTATTGGTTCATGCGCTTTCCGATCAAGCCAAGCAGTTCTATCTTTCACGCGGTTTCGTGGAGTCGCCTTTACAACCGATGACCCTGATCATGACAATAGAAACAATTCGGTCAATTTTGGCCGAACCTGACTGATAACAAAGTAAACGCCCGGTTCTTGGCGGATTACTGCGCGAATCCGCCTTACAGCGTTACAGCTTTGGACGTATAAAGTGGCGGATTTACGGCTGGAGATATTGAAAAAAGCTCTGTATTTAAAAAATGGCGCGATACGCCTCCCTCCTTCGCTATCGTCGAGCCAACATTTGAAGATCGGTTGGTTCAGCGGTGGTGTTCCCATAGCTTAGCAATCGGCGCGTTCGAAATCGAAACCTCGCCGATAAATGGGCGATCGACAGCGATGATACAAAACATCATCGACCCGATCATCACTCCGAACAAGGTAGCCATAATCCGGGCGGCAGCCCGGTCATGCTCGTGAGCAAATGCCGAAAAGGACAATACCACCAACGCTGTCAGCAGTACGGTCAACCATACTTCGCCGGGCATGTTATCCGTCGCAGCCATCAGCCTGTTTTGCCGAGCTACTTCGGCCTCCTTCAAGCTGGCTACCAGCGACTTGCGTATTTCGTCGGACAGGCCTGGTAAACCTGTCAGCGCCGCCTGGTGCAAGTCATCGAGTATCTGCCGGGCGCCGGCATTTTCGATCCCATCCGACATGGTTTGCCATTCTTGCAGCGCCACTGCCTTGGCGTAAGCGGCAATAGCCAAGCCCAGTTCGGGGTAACGTTGCGTATCCACCATCCTATCCGCAAAACTAAGTGAGCGCATTTCCTGATACACGGCCTGCTCGGCGAATTCCTTTTCACGCCAAACAGTGTTGGCGACCAAGGCGGAAAAAATCACGTAGCCAGCCATCATCGAGCCGCCCAAGGTAGGCAACATGTGGCGAAAGGACGGTTTGAGTTTAGCTAGAGGAGAGCGGTGGACTATCTCAACAAGAAACCAAGCCACGGCAACCGTCGTTCCGATTATTAACAACGCCATCGGTATAACCGGCAATTTGAGCAAAAAAAGTATCATTTATTACATCTCCAGTTTATAGGTTTTAGGCGGGCATTCGGACGCAGGAAAGAAAATGGGTGATTTGTTCTGCCGGCGTAAGATGTGGTTGCTTTGTTTATTATATCCTATGAATGACGCTTGCTTGCAGGACGGGGCATGTTGCCATGTACAAAAGGCTTTGCGTTGGTAAATAAACAAAACGTAAAAGCGAACAAATGCAAGTGGGCGTATCGCGGAGAGCCGGTGAGGGTGTCAATAAGTTTGTGTAACCGCTTATTTCCAGAGCCGTACAATACGATTTTTATAAGGAGAGAAGATGAGCGACCTGATTAAAGACCCCAATTGATTTTAGCCATGCAAGAATTAGGGCGCGGCTTGAAAAGGCGTATCCAAACTATTTTGCTGACACAATATAATTTTCAAAAAATTTAGAACGACTAATAGAAGCTAACAAAACATTTAATTCCGTAAGCTAACGTTATGAATAACAAGTAACAAGGGCCAGATTTTGCATTGTGCGTTTCTCCATAGCATCATGAGTGCATGAGAAAGGTCTACCCCCGTCTTTTTTGATCGATAGATCACTCTATTCTCAGGTCGGGTGAAGAAACTCAAAAACTAACTTCGACATGTAAACAACACAGAACCGCCCGCGCCTATGTCGCAAATTCCCCAGCTTATGCCGCGATTGTCGGAATGATTGCACCAATCCGGATCTGCTTTCAGGTTCAGTCAAGCTATCTATCTAATATTAAACAAAAAATATTCCACCTAAAGCTGGAGCGAAATTTGCTTATGTTGCAGTAACAGCATTCTGCAATCTCAAGCACAGGTGATTTATGAGCAAAATAGGCATTTTTTTCGGAACCGATACCGGCAGCACCCGTTTGGTCGCTAAAAAGATTTACAGTTTGTTGGGTGAAGAACTGGCCGATAAACCCAAAAACATCAATCGCACCAGTGTGACTGAATTGTTGCAGTACGACGCGTTGATACTCGGCACGCCGAGTTACGGCGTCGGCGATTTGCCGGGACAGGCGGTCGGCTGCATTGAAAGCAATTGGCAAGAGTTCGTGCCTCATCTCGACGGTGCTGACTTGACCGGTAAACGGGTGGCTTTGTTCGGATTGGGTAATCAGGAACGTTACGCCTCGCGCTTTGCCAGTTCATTGATCCAGCTTTACCGGGTGTTTTACGGTTACGGCGCCGACATTATCGGGCCTTGGAGCATCGAGGATTATCAGTTTGAACACTCCGATGCGATCATCGATAACCGGTTTGTCGGTTTGGTGCTGGATCAACGCACGCAGCCATTCTTAACAGAAGAGCGGCTTAAAACCTGGCTGGCGCAAATCACTCCGCAGTTGTTGCCTGCCTTGTCGGAGGCGGCTTAAGGATGCAGCAAGCCGGGATCGAAAAGGATGTAGCTCCTGCAAATACCGTGACACGCTACTGGCAGCAAGCAGTTGCAAACCCGGCGATTGCTGTGTAGTCGCGGAGAGCGGCCGTCTCGCCGCTCGGCAACGTTGGGAGATTTTATTAGCTTAAGGCGAATCAGCCAAAATCCGCATCCAACACAATCCGATAGCGTGCTTTGCCGGCAGCCAAATGCTCAATTGCTTCATTCACCCGGCTCATTGGGAAATGCTCGACTTGCGGGCTGATATTATGCCGTGCGGCAAACTCCAGCATGGTTGCCAAGGCAATCGGGTTGCCGGTGGGCGAGCCTGAAACACTTTTCTGCCCAGAGATCAAATCCATCGCAGGAATTTGCATCGGTTCCAATACGGCGCCAACCACATGCAAGCGGCCATTGGGTTTGAGTGTTTGCAGAAAAGCAGGCCAATCAAGCGGAACGTTTACGGTAACGATCAACATATCTAACGAGTTGGCGGCTTTGAGCATGGCGGTCGCATCGCGGTTCGATACGACATGATGCGCGCCGAAGCTTCTGGCTTCATCGGCCTTCGATTCGTTCGATGTGAAAGCGGTTACTTCACAGCCCCAGGCTTTGGCGAATTTTAATCCCATGTGGCCGAGGCCGCCGATACCGACGATGCCGACATGGTCGGTAGGTTTGACGCCGAAAGTCAGCAGCGGGGAAAATACGGTTATGCCGCCGCAGAGCAAAGGGCCGGCGCTGGACATGTCGAGGTTATCGGGCAATGGAATGGCCCAGGCCCAATGCGCTCTGAGCTTTTCCGCAAAGCCGCCTCGATGCCCGACTATGGTCGGTTGCGCTTCAGAGCAGAGATTATTATTGCCGCCCATGCAGTGATGACAATGCATACAGCTGCCGGAATTCCAACCTACGCCGACCCGTTGGCCCACCTGGAACCCTTTGGCTTGCTCGCCGATTGCTACGATACGGCCGGTCGCTTCATGTCCGGGTACTACAGGGTATTGCGACATGCCCCATTCATTGTTGATGATGGATAAATCGGAATGGCAAAGGCCACAATATTCAACGACGATTTCAACTTCTTCCGGTCCGAGCGGCCCTGGATTATATGAGAAACGTTCAAGTTTTTGTTTGGGACCATGGCTAGCCCAGGCTTTGATTTCTGTCATTGGTATGCTCCTCAGTTAATACGGTTAATCATTAACAGCTATTAAGATAAGTCGTGCCACAGCAATGTGTTTACATCCAGTCCATTAATTCTGAGCATACAGGAATAAAAAACCTCTGAAAATAGCGTATACACGTACTCTATGAAGTCGTAGATACTCTCTTAAAGCACAAGTCCGCAATGAAAAAAATCATTGTGAATTTGCTTCGGCGGGCAACTTGTAAAAACAAGTCCCGTCAAATGCCTGTTTAGCGTTCAACATGCCATGGATGGCGTGTAACAGCTTACGCATAACCGCGCAGATCGCTTGCACTTTCTTCAAACCATTATCCTGAATCAAGTGGACATAATAGCCTTTGATATTCGGCTCAAAGCGCGTTGCGACTAAAGCGGGCATATACAGCGCCTGACGGATGAATTTATTGCCGGCCTTACTGATGCGCGGTTTTTTTGAGACGCTGCTGCCCGATTCAAAGACGCGTGGGTCTAAGCCTGCGTAAGCCACCCATTGCCTTGCCGTCATGTCCTGCGGCAATATCATTAACTCGGCCAGTAGTTGAATGCCACTGGCTTGAGCAATGCCTTTAATGCTGGTGACCCAGGTAAGGGCTTCGGCCAGCGGTTGGTGTTGCCGGATTAATTCGAGCGCACTGCTTCGGTGCGCGGCGATCTGTTTTTCCAGCAGTGCTATCAAGGCCTTAATATGCTCGATCACTAAGGCAGGGGTTTCCTCTGTCGCGGTTAAGGCATGAAGCTGGTTTTTGGTTTGGGTCTTTTGTTTGCTTAAAGCGGCAATTCTGCGGGAAATTGCTCTTAACGCAATCTGTTCATCCGCGGGGCGTTGCCACGCTTCAAAAGGCATCCTTTCGCTGTAAATCGCCAATAGTTCAGCATCAACCGCATCCGTTTTACTCCGTTTCATTAACACCTTGGCAAAATGATGCGAGGCTTTGGGATTGATCACCATGACTTCAACACCCTCAGCGCGGCTCAACGCAACGCAACGGCCAAATCAAAATGATAAATGCCGGTGGCTTCAAGACAAACTCTTGATTCCCCTTTTAATTTTGATAATAACTGGATAATCGCCTTATGACCGGCTGGCGTATTGTCAAAAGTTTTGGCTTGGCGGGCTTTACCTTTGACACTGACCACGATAACAGCGTGTTTGTAGCTAACATCAATGCCTGCATAATTCATCGTTTCATCTCTCTGTTATGATTTTGTTATGATGATCACTGGTTTCCCAACCCTGACACTTCATCTACCGTCCTTGTGAATGCAGACTCAGAAGCTTATGCTTACAGGTCTCAGATACTCCGCGGCATGGATGACGAGGGTGGGGAGCCTATCTACGAGCAAGCTCAAGGCTTAAGGCCGGACCGACTTCCCCAGAAAATCAGTATCACTATAAAACTTTTCGGGTTAAATAATCTTGTGTTTAAGAGATGGGTTTAATATACAAGGCCGGGCATGCTGTTTATGCCCGACATTTCGAATTTTTAAAGCGGAACCACTTCTTGACATTGCACCTTTATTTCATTTCCGGCCGCTAAAATGCCGGGCAACGGAAAGCTGTTGCACGACCTACAGTGCTACCGTGACACGCTGCTTACGACCGGCAGTTGCAAGCCCGGCGGTTGCTGTGTGGTTGCGGAAAGCGGCCGACAGATCGACCGGAGGGAAAGGGTCAGGTTACTTTCTGCCGCAATAATGCAACCTGACCCCTTTTCGGGGTAGATAGCCGCATTGGCTGGGCCCTGATTTTATGTGTGTATCCTTTTATGCCACAGGGTCGGTCTAACACTCCAACATTTAGGCCCGAGATTTTGATATTTAAGTATAGAAGCGATTGTTAATTTACCCGCCGTTCCGTCATCGAACACCGTAACTTGGGGCATTGAAAAATTGTCGCCCGACAGGAAGAACTGAAGGACTCCTTCGGGTCAAAAACCGATATTGCCATGCCCCCAACACCCGATAATATAGATAATACGTTGAGTATTGCGTCCGGTATAAATGATTATCTTGGATTGCAGGGTTAACTGAACAAAGCTGTTAGTTCAAGTCGCATATAGGGGTTGACTAAATAACAGGGTATGCTCTTTTTGGCTGGGTAGTCCTAAACGAGCTCCCATTTGCATGCAGCACAATGCGCCAGCGGCACTAGCGTACTGAAGTTGCGTTTGCCAATCCATGCCGGCTGCCAGTGCCGCAGCAAAAGCGCCATGAAAAGCATCACCGGCACCCGTGGTATCAATGGCGGTAATGTGATAAGCGGGTAGTGCGCCTTGCTCATTGCCGCGTTGCCAAATCAGTCCTCTCTCGCCCAGTGTGATAATCACAACTGGCGCAAGCTTAGCAAGTTGGCTTAAGGCTTGGTGTTCGTTACCTGCGTACTGGCTGGCAAATTTTTCCGAACAAATCAGATAATCAACGTGATTCATCAATGCCAAGGTTCCTTCATGCACTGAACCGGCATCCAATACTGTTGGGATTTTAGATTGCCTGGCTTTTTCGGCAAGTGGCAATGAGATATAAGGTTCATGTCCATCGAACAAGACAACCTTCGCCGAGACATTAGAGAAGTTCAGTGCATTGGATGCTAATGCTTGCGTGTCACCCTTGTAATTGATTAGGCATCGTTTGCCATCGGTTTTGACTATTATTGTCGATAACGGAGTAGGGGAGGCGCCGCGAATGATTAGTTTCGTGTTAACACCGTAATCATTGAGTTCCTGGTAATGTTTGTCACCATAAATATCACGTCCCAAGTATCCAGCGAATGCCGACGTTAATCCTAACTTGGCAACACACACGGCGGCATTGGCAGCAGGGCCACCGCCACAACTGAGCAAACTTTCGGCAACGATTTTCTCATCGGCACCCGGATGTTGATTTACGGAAAAAATCAAATCATAAGAGGCGTGCCCTACGCACAGTACGTCAACATTAACAGTCATAGTCATAGTCATAGCTCAAGTAATAAATCATTCTCAATGTTTCTTTGATGTGGCTACACTAAACCTAAAATACTCTTAAATACCACCCTTGAGCGAACATTTTCTAAGGGGCGACAGTACTCAGTCATCCTGGCATAAAAATCTAAATTCATTGATTACTTGTGTTATGGGCGCTTTCTCGCAGGACTTCAAGTCTGGCTTATTCAGGTTAATGACATTACTATGCGCCATGATGGTGTTTTGGTGAGTTGATCTTAACCAGACAGGCCGCGCTCATTTCCTATCAAGTCACACATCGGAAACGATAATAGCCCCTGGCGGTGAGCTAGAACCTAAAATATAACAAAGCTAAGGAGAGCCGATCATGGCTTTAGTATCATTACGACAACTTTTGGATTATGCGGCGGAGCATGGCTTTGCCGTACCCGCATTCAACATCAGTAACATGGAGCAAGTTCAAGCCATTATGCAAGCCGCTGATGCGTGCGATAGCCCTGTGATTATGCAAGGCTCAGCCGGCGCGAACAGATATGCCGGCGAGGTATTTTTACGCCATTTGATTCTTGCAGCCGTTGAACAATATCCTCATATTCCGATCGTCATGCATCGGGATCATGCACCGACACCCGACACCTGTGCGCAAGCCATTCAATCAGGCTTCAGCTCAGTGATGATGGATGGGTCTTTGCTGGAAGATATGAAAACGCCTGCCAGTTTTGAATATAACGTCGAGGTTACTCGCAATGTGGTCAAGATGGCGCATGCGTGCGGCGTATCGGTTGAAGGTGAAATCGGTTGCCTGGGTTCGTTAGAAACAAAAACGCAAGATTCATCGGAAGCACCGGATCACAGTCAGTTACTGACCGATGCGGATGAAGCAGTTGAATTTGTCAAGCAAACTCAAATAGATGCGTTAGCTGTAGCCATTGGCACCAGTCATGGTGCTTATAAATTCAGCAAACCGCCTACTGGCGAAGTATTGGTTATTAGCCGTTTAAGAACATTACAACAACGATTGCCTAATACTCATTTCGTCATGCATGGATCGAGTTCTGTGCCGCAAGATTGGCTAAAGATTATCAATGAGAATGGCGGCGATATTCCCCAAACTTATGGTGTGCCGGTTGATGAAATTATTGAAGGGATTAAATATGGTGCCCGCAAAGTCAATATTGATACTGACTTACGTATGGCTTCTACAGGCGCCATTCGCCGATATTTAGCCCAACCGGAAAACGCATCAGAGTTAGACGCTCGCAAGATCTATAAAGCAGCCAGGGATGCGATGCAAGAGCTTTGTCAGGCACGTTATGAAGTATTTGGCTCTGCTGGGCACGCTAGTAAAATTAAAGCAATGCCATTGCGCGAAATGGTTAAACGCTATCAGTAGGATAAGATTGGGCGGGTTATAAACTAGGTTGTTCCATCAGGCTCTTGGGCAATCAGGTCAGCATTTTCGGCCCCAGTTCTTTTTTAGCCGACTATTTATGCGAATAGCGGGTTTGAATCGATAGCACCAGTTCGTTACTCCCAAAAGCCGACATTCACTACTGGCGTAATCGTATCGAAATCGATGGTCTGGTTTATGTCGGAACTCAGGGTGATTTTCAATGGGAATAGCTAGCGGTAGGCTTATTGGGAGATGTAAAACTAGGCGGTGCTGACGACTGGAAAACAAAGTGCGCTCATTAGCAGCCGCCGCTATTGAGTAATTTCCTGTCTTCATCGGATTTTAATCAAACCAACAGGTTTCCTTTCATCTTGACACTGTAATCTATGCGCAATCGTAGCGATGTCTGCATAACGCTGGCCGCAATGGCTTGGGGTATGAACGGTTTTTATCTTTATCAGTGGATACAGTCAGAATACGGTTTAGGCAGTATCGGATGAATTTACAGTAATAATTTTGAGTAAGGAAAAATAATATGAAAAAAGTAATGAAGCTATCAATTATTGCTCTGGTTTTCAGCCTGGTTGCGGCTTGCGCAACTACTTCAGATGTTGAAAATTTACAATCGCAAGTTGATGGCTTGGATTCTTCTGTTAAACAAGCATCAGCCGACGCAGCCAGCGCAAGAACTACAGCAGACGATGCTGCTGCAAAGGCAGAAGCCGCAGAAGCGGCAGCCAACCAGGCGGCGCAATTATCTCAAGATGCCAATAGCAAACTGGATAATAGATTCAAAAGATCAATGATGAAATAAACCATTGGCGCTTTAAAGCGGAAAAATAGCCCGACGGGAAACTGCCGGGCTATTTTTTTGCCTTATTGTGTGACCTTAATGATCGTAAATGTGTGACATCACAGATTCATTCCCATCTAAAATGCTAGGTCGTAGTCAGTCCTCAACTTGCGCCCTGTAACTTACAAAGACAGGGAAAGCAGGTGTCCTAATGAGCAAGGCGCCGCCGAGTGAACGGGATAGTATGACTTTGAATGGTACGCTCTGTAATTGGGGTAATTTAACCCATGGAACGGTTTGCCCTAAGCCCTTTCTGAAGCCTACGGTATCAGCGGCTTAGCGCTGAAATTTCGTTTCCGAGCAAACATCCGTTTAGCAATAAAAGCCGTTATTTTCACAGGCGTTTACCTCCACCATGCGCATATTGGAAGCACGCCGTATATTAATCTGTCTTTGCTTGAGAGATAAATCATATTAGGCTGATAGATGTAGCTAAAGATACAATAAGAAAATACAACCAAGGCGTGGGCAACAACCAACAATCTGTAAAGCTTAGCCATTTGGAAATTTTTCACACTCAAGGCATGAGCCGGATGTTTTCATTTTATGACAAGATGATCCCCGCCCCGTGACGCTAAAGTTGAGAAAGAGCTTATCCATCAATCACCATTTCAATAAATCATTCATTCGACAATTATGCTGAATTTCCCACAAATTGATCCCATCGTTGTAAGTTTAGGGCCGGTAAAAATCCATTGGTACGGCCTGATGTATCTGATCGGTTTTGCCGCGGTATGGTTTTTAGGGCAAAAACGCGCTGAAAAACCATGGTCGCCGATCAAACCGGAAGCCATAGAAGACTTGGTGACTTACGGTGCATTCGGTGTAGTGCTGGGCGGCAGGATCGGCTATATCCTGTTTTATAATTTTGCCGGCTTCCTCGAAAATCCGCTGGTGCTGTTTAAGATTTGGCAGGGCGGCATGTCGTTTCACGGCGGCATGTTGGGCGTGTTCATCGCGATGTGGCTGTTCGCCAAAAAGCAGAAATGCAGCATGATGCAATTGACCGACATTATCGCGCCGCTAGCCCCTATCGGTTTAGGCGCCGGCCGTATTGGTAATTTTATTAATTCCGAGTTATGGGGCAGACCCACCGACGTGCCCTGGGCCATGGTCTTTCCTAATGGCGGCCCGTTAGCTCGTCATCCTTCGCAACTTTACGAAGCTTTTTTAGAAGGCGTGGTGTTGTTTGCGATACTCTGGGTATATTCCAGCAAGCCCAGACCAGTTATGGCTACGACCGGCATGGCATTGTTTTTTTACGGCTGCTTCAGGTTTTTTGTCGAATTTTTCAGGATGCCGGACGTGCAATTAGGTTATATCGCGTTGAACTGGCTGACTATGGGACAGATACTGTCAACGCCGATGATCTTGATCGGCGCGGCATTGTTTTATTTTGCGCATAAAAACAAGGATGCAAAATAAACATAAATATGAGTCATTAACACTGTAGGGTACGCATTGCGTACCTTTTTGGTATTTGATTCAGAAAACGGGTACGCGATGCGTATCCTACTGGATAAAGAATAATCCGCTATCGAGGAATTATTCAGGTTGCACTCATCTTATAAGCCCTGCGAAGCTGTGGAGTAATGGGCTTGGAAACGTTTGATACCCTTGCTCCGGTATTTTCAATCAGCTTTGCCAATTCGGCGATAGTCGGCTTCTCAAACAGCGCGGTTAGCGGAATATCCATCGATAGTTGCTCGCCAACGCGGATCAGCACCTGCGTGGCGAGCAACGATTGCCCGCCCAACTCGAAGAAATTGTCGTGAGTGCCGATACGGTTAACGTTCAAGACCTTGCCCCATATTTCGGCTAGCAGTTTTTCCGCCGGGCTACATGGCGCAATAAAATCCGTATCCAGAACCTGCCGGTTCATATCCGGCTCCGGCAGGGCACTTCGGTCCAGTTTGCCATTGGGAGAGAGCGGCAGGGCATCGAGAAACACAAAGAATGAAGGGACCATATACTCGGGTAATTTCGACTTAAGGAAATCCCGAAGCTCTGAAAGGGTTGGAACAGTGTCGCTTTGGGGTATTAAATAAGCCACAAGCCGTTTGTCAGTTGGACTGACCTCGTACACGTCAACCGTAACCTCGCGTATTTGCGGGCATTGGAGCAATGACGCCTCAATGTCGCCTAACTCGATGCGAAAGCCCCGGATCTTTACTTGTAAGTCGTTGCGGGACAGGAATTCAATGCTGCCGTCGGCCAGCCATCGAGCCAGGTCGCCGGTCCTGTACATGCGCGCATTTGCTTTGGCTACAAACGGGTCAGGCACAAAGCGCTCTGCTGTCAACTCCGGGCGGTTCAGGTAGCCACGCCCAACCGCCACTCCGCCGATATAAATTTCGCCTGCGACGCCAATCGGCACCGGCTGCCGATGGTTATCCAGGATGTAAATCCGGACATTCCAGATGGGTCTTCCAATGGGCACAGGCCGATTGAGGTATTGCTTAAGATCAGAGGGTAAGCGGAAAGAGGTCGCTATAACCGTGCATTCAGTGGGTCCATAGCAGTTGACAAATTCGGGCCGTGGTTCCGGCAGTTCCAGCAGCTTGGAAGGTTGCATCGGTTCCCCGCCGAGAAAAACCTTTCGCAGCGTACTCAATTCTCCGTTAGCGCCGGCATCGATCAATGCGTAAAAGCCGCTCGGGGTGATGGTTATCATGCCGGCACGTTCTTTGAGAGCCAGTTTTACGATTGCCTGAGGATCAAACGGTTCGCTTGCCAAGACCAGTCGGGCGCCGGTCAGTAAAGGGCCGTAAACGACTTTTTGAGTAGCATCGAAAGCCATGGACGACACGACCAAAACCGCGTCATCGCAACAAAGCTGTGTCGCCTCCCTGATATACCACGGCAGCAGGTTTTGCAGGCCTTGATGCACTATTTGGGCTCCCTTGGGTTTGCCGGTGGAGCCGGAGGTGTAGATAACATAAGCCAGATTTTCAGGCTTCAGTCCTACGCTTTTATGATCGGGATTGGTATCGGGGGCGATTGCCCATACGGGAAGCTTGGCCGATAAATCAACCAGGCGGGGGCAATTCGGCATATCGGCGTACAGTGCTTGATGCTGACTATTGGTCAGTAACGCTAACGGGGCGCTGTCTTCAAGCATGAATATCAGCATATCCTTTGGATAAGATGGATCAAGAGGCACATAAGCGCCGCCGGCTTTAAGGACAGCGAGCCAAGCGATTACTTGGTCGATACATCGTTCAAGACTGATCCCGACCAGCACTTCCGGCTCAACGCCGATATGGTGCAGATAATGAGCCAGCTGATTAGCGCGGGCGTTGAGTTCGCCATAAGTGAGCTGCTGGTTAAGGTAAACCACAGCCACGGCATGAGGTGTGCGCTCAACTTGTTCTTCGAACAAGTGATGGATGAATTTGGTGCCGCTAAATTCTATCGCCGTGTCATTCCATTCGATTAATAATTGTTGGCGCTCAGGTTCAGTCAGCATGGGCAGCGTCGACAGATGCGCTTCCGGGTGAGTCGTTATGCCTTTAAGAAGAGTTTGAAAATGGCCGATTAAGCGTTCTATGGTCGAAGCTTCAAACAAGTCCATGGCGTATTCGACCGCCCCCACCATGCCATACTGGGTTTCCGATAGTTTTAGCGTGAGGTCGAATTTGACGGCTTCGCTATCGAGCTGTAGAAATTCCGGGGTAATTTCGTTTAACTGCGGCGTATCCTGAAACACGAGCATAACCTGAAACAACGGATCGCGTTTTGGATTGAGCAGCTCAGCCAGTTTTTTAAAGGGGACATTTTGGTTGGCATGCGCCTCAAGTGTAATATCGCGCACTTGTGCCAGCAGTTCACGAAAGCTTGGATTACCTGACAAGTCTGCCCGCAGCACCAGAATGTTGACGAAAAAACCGCTCAAGTTTTCGAGCTCTAAATGACTATCCGCCGCAGTCTGCGTGCAAATCACAATGTCGTCCTGACTACTGTAGCGGTGTAGTAGCACTTGAAAAGCCGCCGCCAGCGTCATGAACAACGTCACGCTTTGCTGCTTACTGAGGATTTTCAGCCCTTCTGTTACAGTGGAAGACAGGCTGAATGATTGGCTTTCTATTCGAAATGACGGTACCGGAGGGCTAGGCTTATCCGTGGGAAAATGCAGCGTTGGCACATCTGCCAGCTGTCTTTTCCAGTAAGATAGGAGTCGTTCGCGTTCCAAAGCGGTATCTTGGAACAATAGCTCGGGTGGAGGTTGCCCTTCGCTGAATAGCCTATATAGCGCCAAGAGTTCGTGAGCCAATACATCCGTTTCCTCTCTATCGGAGACCCGATGAAAGGTCAGCAACAAAACCTGTTTCTCTTCTTTTAGGGATATTAATTTTGCCTGCACATGAGGGCTGTCGTCCAAAGCCGCCTCAGCCTGGATATGTCGATTAATCTCGTGGTTGACCAGCGTTAAATGAACCGGGAAAGGCTGACGCTCTGATATTGGCTGGCCATTCAGTTCGGTAAAAATTAATTCAGGCATCTCATGGCGACGAATTAATTCGTCGAGACTAGCCTTCAAAACCGGAATATCGAGTGCGCCGATAAACCACAGTAACAAATGATGGGAATGAAAAGTACTAGACGCCGCGACATTAATATTGAATTGATTTTTCATTGTCTCATCTGCTTGCCAATATACTTCAACCGAACCTAAGAGTTAAGTTAATGGACAACATAAAACTGAACTCTATCTATTACCCAAAAAAATGATTTAAGTCACACCAAACGTTTATAGATTAGGGCCCCCATTTTCTTCAATCAATAAGTGCGGCTACCTACCAGCATGGGATAATTACTCAAAATTTAGATTTTTTAATGACTCTATATATAAATCAATATTATTCGACAGACCTGATCCATGCATCGGTAAAATGGTTTCAATGTCATTTTTACTTATTTTATTTAAGGCATTAACCAGATGATTATGCGAAGGCAGGTAATTATCTTTTTTTATTGAATTAACTATTTCATTAAGGCAATTGTTTGAATTTATACCGGTAAATTCACCGCCTTGTATGAACAGATCCGAAGAAAATAATATTTTTTGTTCGATCCAGTAAACAACCAAGCTATCCCATTGATGAACGTGCTGTGTATGTATGAACTTTAAAGAGCACCCTTCAAAGACAGATATAATCTCACCGTCTTTTACAGGTTTTGCTTTTACATCGAAAATATCACTTAATCCGAATGTGCAAATAGGATGAGCGTATAAATTTATTTTTTTGTTTGATATTTTTAAGACTTCAGGCACAGCTCCCATTTCATCAGCTTCGAAATGAGGCACTATGACGTTTTGGATATTTTCAGGAATTAATCCAACACGTGCCATGTTTGTACATACCTCATTAAAGTTTTTTCTAAAGCCGGTTTCTATTAGAGTTATACTTTTATCTTTTGACACTACGATAAATTGGTTAAATGATAGCCCTAATTTATCTATATAGAGAGAGTTAACGTAGAGATTTTCTTTTATGGTATGTATTGTTGATGACATAATAATATTTATAATTATTGTAAGCTTTAATTTCGTAATAACTTGAAAACAAATATAAAATTATCGACAATGGATTAGTCGCTTACAGATCGATCCGGATAAGAAAGAAACGATGACTGGGAACTTCTTCTTTAACTATATAATTCCTTGCGTTCCATATATTTTATTAAAAAGTCTTCTCCTTTTTTTCCGAATACCTGCAAGTATTTTTCCACAAAAGAATGGGTCGATATTAAAAAGGCAATATCGGTTATCGCCATATTTCTAATAGCCAATAAACTGATAGGGCTATCAAGAGGGAAAAAATTATCGTTCCAAAGCCCTTTTTCTTTACATCCTGGATAAAATTGTCCAATCATTAAGTTTTCTTCAACAAAAAGCGGCTTTAATTCATTTTGGATCAATTCAATTTTAATGTATTCGCTTTTATCAAGATAAGGATAGGCATTTATGATGACTTTATAATCTTCATGGTTATTAACTTTAAGTGCTTTAAACAGTCCAATTTGGCTTGATATTTTTTTTATCTCAATCTCTTTATCTAGGTAAAAATATTTTTCAAGGGAAAAATAAATAGTATCTTTATTAATTGCCTCTCTAGTGAATGGGCAAACGCTCCCTGCACGGCCCAATGATGGATGAGGGCTACATAGAAATTCTTTAATCCAGTTTTTTATACCGTTTAATTCTTCCTGATTGCTATTCTCCCATGACTGTAATTCAGACTGGCGCATATTAGTTCCCTATAATATTTTTGCAAAAAACTACTCGGCATTAGCAAGAACTTATTTAACATTCTTGACGTATTTACCGACCACTTCCGTGAAAATAATTAATATAGAAATCTAAAAGTCTTCCTTGATGTCCAAGATTTTTGACAAACTTAAAAGCAACATAAAGCAAGGGCTTATGCAGTGATATTTGCTGTAAATATTGACCAATATTTAATCAGTGGCTGACAATATAGACTCAGCAATAAATGGATTTCTATTAGTACGAATACGGATGAGCATTAGCAATATTTAAGGTGATGCCTAGGCAATTCATTCCGGCTGTGGTATTTGCCGGCTGCCGCAAAATCAGTTAATGGTCCAGGCGGTTCAAGATGCATAAGCAAAAACCTCCAGCGCCGGCATTTGCTCGGTCTACTTTTAAACATGATAAAATTGTAAAGAATTAGCACCACTACGTAGTGCAATTGAGGTTGTAATCAGTTTATGATCCTTACCCGAACCGGGAGTTTTACGTTTTGATTCCGCCGCGGCCTGGAGTTGGCAGCAGCGTTTATTTGCAAAACAACGTTCGCGTAACGGCAAAACCAAGTTGAACAAGAAGCATCAATGCCCTAGTCTATATATTGGGATATTTGTTTGGAATGTATTGCGCAAGAAACAGGGATAAACCATTCTAGCCGGCTTTACAGAATTTACCCTCAAACTCCAGCGGGATGGTTAATCCAGTTTTGAGCGTAAGCGTCCGCTGTTTAAAAGTGATTTTACAAAGAGTGATAATAATTATGAGGCGGCGCTTACGTCGCTGTGTTGCCTGTCCAAGTTAACCCGGACCAAATTCCACATAGAAAATTGAATGGAATAGTCTGTTACACGCCACTTATTAAAAGAGCGGAATAATCTAGCCAGAGAACATCAAACAGACCCGTAAGTTTTGTTAAAAACCCATAGTCATCAAAACGCATGAAGCAATATTTAGAACTATTCAATAAAATCCTGGCTGAAGGAAATCCCAAAGGCGACAGAACGGGTAGCGGCACGCTGTCCATTTTCGGTCATCAAATGCGTTTTCCGCTGGCGGAAGGCTTTCCATTGGTAACCACTAAAAAGATACATTTAAAATCGATCATTTATGAGTTAATTTGGTTCTTAAACGGCGACACTAACCTGAGTTTTTTACATCAGCATAATGTCAATATCTGGAATGAATGGGCCGATGACAAAGGCGATTTAGGCCCTGTGTACGGCCACCAGTGGCGTTCATGGCCGACACCTGACGGGCGGCATATCGATCAGATTCAGCAAGTCATCGAGCAGCTTAAAACAACGCCGAACAGCCGCCGGATGATCGTTTCCGCCTGGAATGTCGCGGATTTGCCGGATGAAAGCATCAGCCCGCAGCAGAATGTGGCGCAAGGCAAAATGGCTCTGGCGCCCTGTCATGCGTTTTTCCAGTTTTATGTGGCCGACGGCAAACTGTCTTGCCAGCTCTATCAGCGCAGCTGCGACACATTTTTGGGTTTGCCGTTCAATATAGCCAGTTATGCGTTACTGACCCATATGGTTGCCCAGCAGTGCGACTTGGAAGTAGGCGATTTTATCTGGACCGGCGGCGACGTGCATTTATACCTGAACCATCAGCAGCAGGCTAACTTGCAGTTAACCCGTAAGCCTTATGCGCTGCCGACCCTAAAAATAAAGCGCAGGCCGAAATCGATATTCGATTATCAATATGAGGATTTTGAAGTGATCGATTATCAGGCACATGAACACATCAAGGCACCGATTTCTGTTTAGCGGTCAAGACAGGAGCAGACATTACACATTTTAAACAAAGAACCATTACTCATGAATATACAATATAAAGCGCATCCCTGGCATGGCATCAGTCCAGGCAACAATACACCGGACATCGTGACGGCCTTTATCGAGATCGTCCCGTCGGATACCGTTAAATATGAAATCGATAAAGAAACCGGGTATCTGAAAATCGACCGGCCGCAAAAATATTCCAACACGGTTCCGACACTTTACGGGTTTATTCCGCAAACCTTCTGTGCGGATCGGGTTGCCGAATATGCCGCGCTAAAATCCGGCAAACAGGTTACTAAAGGTGATGGCGACCCGCTGGATATTTGCGTTTTGAGCGAGCGCAGCGTGACCCATGGCGATATTCTTTTACAGGCAATACCTATCGGCGGATTTCGTTTGATCGACGACGGAGAAGCAGACGACAAGATTATTGCAGTCATGAAAGGCGACGAGTTTTACAGGCAGTGGCGTGACGTATCAGACTGCCCCGAATCTTATATCAACCGCCTGAAACATTATTTTTTGACCTATAAACAACTGCCGAGCGAACAAAGCACCTGCGAAATAACCAATGTTTACGGACGGGATGAAGCGCATGAGGTGATTAGACGGGCTTTGGTCGATTATCAAAACCATTTTATTGCCGAATAACGACAGCGTGGGTGGATTTGGCCTTTCGGTATACCGCTACACTGTTTCTGCATTGCACTACTACAGCCCGTCCATGGCTTTCATGCAAAAGCTTCATTCTCCTTATTCCTGTGAGTTGTACAGGATCAATTACCGAGGTTTCGTTGATTCATAGGTAACAAACAACACGGCAACAACTTTCAAACCCCTGCTTGGAAGTTGTTTGTTTTTGCACTACATCAGATGCTCCAGACCGCGGAATATGCCGAACCAAGATCCGGCATCCTTTACCGGAAAGGCCACCCAGACCGCATCCTCGTGACCGACGCCCCGATAATAAGTGCGGTAGTAGAATGATTCGAACCACTCCGGGCCTGCGAAGTCCAGCAGCCGGTTGGCGCGGAAGCTGCCTGCACCGTCAAGATTGCGGATGACGTCCGAATGGTTATAGCTCGTTGATCCTGCTTTATGATTAATGAGGCGTTTCAGTCAGTGACAGAAAGCCGCTGTCATTTATTCTGCCGGAAAAGCACCCTTAGCGCTAACCGTTACTTTGTCCAAGCGGTAGCATCCTGTATCATGCGGACTTTTGATTTGTCACTACAAATCAAAACCTCTATCTATTCCGCTTCGACCTTGACCCTTTGATCTTAAACTTTATGAACATCGGCAAACTTTATATTATTTCCGCCCCGTCCGGCGCCGGCAAAACCAGCCTGGTTAAACAACTGGTTGCCGATTTGGATGGCCTGACCGTATCGGTGTCCCATACTACTCGTAAGATGCGGCCCGGCGAAGCTCATGGTCAGGATTATTACTTTGTCAGCGTCGCAGAATTTCAAGTCATGCAGGAAGAACAGGCATTTCTTGAACATGCCCAGGTATTCGATAATTTCTATGGCACAGCGCAGCAAACCGTCGAAGAAAACTTGAACCGGGGTTTGGATGTGGTTCTTGAAATCGATTGGCAGGGCGCTGAGCAAATTAAAAAACTGCTGCCTGACAGTCTTTCCATTTTTATCCTGCCGCCATCGACGGAAGTTCTATTCGAGCGCCTCAGAAACCGGGGACAGGATGGCGAAGAGATTATTGCCCGCCGGATGCGCGATGCGGTAACCGAAATGAGTCACTACAACGAATTCGATTATCTGGTCGTCAACGACGTGTTCGAGCAGGCATTGACCGAGCTGAAAAGCATCGTCATCGCCAACAGGCTGACTAAGCAACGCCAATTGCATAATCTGCGGCCTTTATTAACTTCACTGCTTGCGTAGGACGATAAGCATATCGGTATGCAGACCTTCCAGGTTTTAGAAACCTGGAAGGTCTAATTTCCAACGTCCTGAATAGCACGAATGCCGGAAATATCCATCCGTCGTTGCGCTTGGGCGGATTTATTCCGGCCTGCAATGTCGCCTTCATAGGGCGGCTCTACTTCACAGGAACACTCTAAATAAACCCATTCTCAGCCACCGGCAGCACCCAGTATCTGATCCCCGAGCCGGAAAACTCCGCTCTTAGTTGATCCAATAATTGGGCCAAGCCCTGCTCCGGCACGTACATCTGGAAACGGACTTTTTTCTGCCGTCCGGTCACCTGCTCTGCCAGCGACAGGCCTTCATTTTTATGGTCGTGGGAACTGACCGGGAAACTGCTGAAACCGTGCTCCGATTCCAGCATCAACAGGCTATCGACCACCGCTTCTTCCAGGCTGATCGGCACGTTAAGAGTGATTAAATATTCCTTGGTGTTCATTGCTTGGCCTCCGGTGACAAGCCGAATAATTTGAATAGAATCGGCAATAAAAATAACGTTAAAAAAGTCGATGACACCAGGCCGCCGATGACCACGATAGCCAACGGGCGCTGAATTTCGGACCCCGGCCCGGTTGCGAACAGCAACGGAATCAGGCCGAACGCCGCAATACTGGCGGTCATCAGCACCGGGCGCAGACGCCGGGACGAGCCGACCAGCACCACCTTAACCAGGTCCATGCCGGTTGCTATCAGCTGGTTAAAATAACTGACCATGACCACGCCGTTCAGCACGGCAATCCCCAGCAGCGCGATAAAACCGACCGATGCCGGTACCGACAAATACTCGCCGGATAACCACAACGCAAACACGCCGCCGACCATTGCCAGCGGGATATTGGACAGCACCAATACGGCTTGGCGAATCGAGCCGAATGTTGAAAACAACAATAAGAAGATCAAGCCCAGCGACACCGGCACCACCACCGACAATGTCGCCGCAGCGCGTTGCTGGTTTTCGAACTGGCCGCCGAATTCAACGGTGTAACCGGTCGGCAATTCGATTTTCTCGGCAACGGCCTTGCGCGCTTCGTCGACAAAACCGACCAAATCGCGGTTCAGCACGTTGCTGGTGATGACCACAAAGCGCTGGCCATGCTCCCGGCCCACCGATACCACGCCTTCCACTTTTTCTATTTTGGCAACCGCTGTGACCGGCACCTGTCCGCCATCCGGCAAGGTGATTTGCAGGTTGTCAAACGTGGCGGTATTGCTGTCGCCGCGCAAAATCAACGGCGTGCGCTTGATGCCTTCCTGGACTATGCCCAGCTTCAGGCCTTCTATTTGCGCCCGCAGCAGCGTTTCGATGCTATCGCTGTCCAGGCCCAAGCGCCCTGCCGCCGATTTGTCGATGGTCAACTGCAAAAATTGCATGCCCTCATTCTGCTTGACGAAGACATCGCTGGAGCCGGTGATATTGCTCAGCAAGTCCGCTATTTGCTTCGCCTTTTCATTGAGCACGGCCAGATCGGTGCCGAACAATTTGACGGCCACGTCGCCTCTTGTTCCGGTCAGCATTTCCGAGACGCGCATCTCAATCGGCTGGGTAAACTGAAAGGCAATGCCCGGCGTTTGCGCCATGACTTTGCGGATCTCATCCTGCAATTGCTCCTTGCTGTCCATGCGCCATTCGTTTTTGGGCTTGAGTATCAAAAACGTATCGGTGTCGTTCAGGCTCATCGGATCGAGCCCTAACTCGTCGGAGCCGACGCGGGCGACGATATCGATGATTTCCGGAATATTTTTGCGCAAGTTTTTCTGCACTTGAATATCCAGGGCCACGGACTGGTCCAGCGTAATCGACGGCAGTTTCTCCAATTGCAGAATGATGTCGCCTTCATCCAGAGTCGGCATAAAAGTGCTGCCAATCTGGGTAAAGACCAGCGCGGTCAGAACCAACAGCGAGCCAGCGCCAATGAATACCTTTTTGCTGTTGGCAATACACCAGACTAAAGCGGGCTGATAAAGTTTTTGCAACTGTCTGGGCAGCCAGGGTTCTTCGTGCGATACCTCTTTCAACAGGTAAGAGGCGATCACCGGAATTACCGTCAGCGACAGCACCAAGGAGCCGCTGAGCGCAAATACGATGGTCAAAGCCACCGGCGTAAATAACTTGCCTTCCAGCCCCTGCAAGGTCAGCAGCGGTAAAAACACGATGATGATAATCAGGATGCCGGACACCACGGGTGCCGCAACTTCGCGGGTGGCCCGGTAAATCACATGCAGACGCGGCAGGCGCTGGGCTTTTTCGGCATGCGCCAAATGGGTGATCAGGTTTTCCACTACCACCACGGCGGCATCAACCAGCATGCCGATCGCAATCGCCAGACCGCCCAAACTCATCAGGTTGGCGGACATGCCCATATAGTTCATCAAAATAAAGGTGAAAAGCGCCGCCAGCGGCAAGGCCAGCGCGACAACCAATGCGGCGCGCAAATTGCCTAAAAACAGGATCAGCAGAATGATGACCAGCGCGATGGCTTCCAGCAGGGCGTGCAAAACCGTGTCCACCGCCTTGTCCACCAGGTTGCCGCGATTGTAGAAAACCTTGGTTTCAACGCCTTTAGGAAAACCGGGGCTGATTTCAGCCAATTTTTCCTCTATGCCGGCGATGGTTTGCCGGGCATTCGCGCCGCGCAAACTCAGCACCAGCCCGGTAACCGCTTCCCCTTCGCCATTCTTACTGACGGCGCCGTAGCGGGTCAGCGCGCCGATTTTGATGGTGGCGACATCGGCGACGGTAATCGGAATGCCGTTTTTGTTGCCGACCACGATGACGCCGACATCGTCCAGGGTCTTGATGCGGCCTTCGGCCCGGACGATCAGGGCCTCTTCGCCGTCGGTCATGCGACCTGCGCCGTCATTGCGATTATTGTTTTCCAATGCGCTTGTCAGTTGGGCCATGCTGATGTTTCTGGCCGACATCCGGATATTATCGGGCATGACCTCAAAGCTTCTGACCATGCCCCCCAATGAATTGACATCGGCAACGCCGGGCACCGTCCGCAGCGCAGGCCGTATCACCCAGTCCAATAAGCTGCGGCGTTCCATCAAGCTTAAGCCGCCGCCTTCGACGTTGAACATGAACATTTCGCCTAACGGCGTGGTCATCGGCGCGATGCCGCCTTCGACACCCGCGGGCAGATCGCCCCACATCGTATTCAAGCGCTCGGCAATTTGCTGGCGCGCCCAGTAAATATCGGTGCCTTCTTCAAAATCGACGGTAATATCGGTCAGCGCGTATTTGGCGATGGAGCGCAGCATGGTTTGGTGCGGAATGCCCAGCAGCTCGACTTCGATCGGCGCGGTAATCCTCGCTTCAACTTCTTCAGGCGTCATGCCGGGCGCTTTGACGATAATCTTGACCTGCGTCGGCGACACTTCCGGAAAGGCGTCGATCGGAATGTTCTTAAAGGCGTAATAGCCGCCGCCTGCCAGCAGGCCGACCAGCAGCAGCATCATCAGCCGCTGGCCCAGCGCAAAACGAATCAGGTTAGCCATTACTCGTCGCTCCCCAGCCCCAGCCAGTTGGCTTTGAGCGCAACCGCGCCCTGGACGGCGATGTCTTCGTTGCCGGCGAACTCTCCGCTGATAACCGAATCGTTATCCTGTTTGCCGACGACGGTGACCGGAGTCACCGCAAATCCCTGTTGCGTACGGACAAAGATAAAAGCTTTGCCTTCGTTTTGGGCAATGGCGGTATTAGGGATTTTAAACGCCGCCTTGTCGCTAGACTGGATAATCCGGGTATTGAGCCGCTGCCCGGCCCGTAAAGACTCCAGATTGTGCTTTTGTAGGATCGCCCTAGCCAGAATTGATTGGTTTTCAGGATTGACGCTTTGCCCCAACAGGGTGATTTTTGCACTGACATCGGAGTTATCGATCAGCACCCGGTCTCCGATTTTAATGTCGCCCACGCGTTCCTGAGGAATGGCGATTTCCAGCCAAAGCTCATCCAGGTTGGCGATGCGGAATAGCGGCTCCATGATGTCGATATGCGTCCCGACCACGACCAAACGCTCCATGACCACACCGGCAATGGGCGCGCGGATATTGAGCTGCCGGGTCAAGCGGTGCGTCTTGCGGAAGTTCTCAACCTCACCGACCGTCATTCCGGCAATTTCCAGCAATTGCCTGTGTTCATCCGCCTCGGAAACAGCGGAATGGTATTCGCTGCTGGTTTCCTGCCAGCGCCGGTCGGCAATCACGCCTTCCTGTAGCAGCTTTTTATCCCGCTGGTAAATTGCCGAAGCCAGCTGCAGAGCGCTGTCAGCTTTAAGGTATTCCCGCTGTAGCGTCAGCAGGTCCGGACTGTTCAGTTGGGCTAAAACCTGCCCTTTGGCGACTTTATCGCCGACCGCCGCATTCAGTTTTTCAATAACTCCGCCCTGCGATGTGCTGACGATGTATTCCTGCGCCGGCGGAATCACCACTTTAGCTGGAGCGGATAGCACCGGAAATTGCGTAACAGGTTCCAGCTTGCCCAGTTTCACGCCGAGGGCATCAAGATTTTCCTGTGAAATTTGAATGACATTTTCAGCGGCATAACCGCCTAAACCGATTACGCTTAGCAACAACAGCATTGCAGCACGGACGATAAATATTCTCATGGCGTAACTCCTACAGCCTGGTTATAAAGCGCTATGTCGCGCTGCAACATGACCGACCGCTGCTTGGCATTTAATACCGCTTGCTGGGTTCTGGACTGGATCCTTAACAAATCCATCAGGTTAATTTCCCCGACCGAAAAGCTTGCCTGGGTCATTTTGAAATGGTCTTCGGCCACCTGCTTTAATTCATTGGCGATACCCAGCTCGACCCGATTGACTTCCAGGTTATGCTCAGCTTCGTGATGCGCCTGTTCCAGATCGCGGAATAATTGCTCACGTTCTGCAATCAGTTTATTGAGCTCGACATTAACGGCGGCAACCTGCGGCGCCAGATGCGCGCTGCCGCCGAAAGGCACAGTCACGCCGATGTTGAAGCTTTCCGTCATGTTGCTGCGGGGATCGTTGGTGAACCGGTCGCTGTTGATGCCGACCGCGACGTTAGTCTGGCCGGAGCCCGTCAATTTAATCGCATTAAGCTCCGCCTGTTTGCGTTCGATCTGGCTGTTAAGGGCCGCCAAAGCCGGATGGTTTTGCTGAATCTCGGTTAGCTCAACCAGCTTTTCCTGGTAATCGCCGGGTACTTTGGTCATTTGCGTGATGCTGGTATAACGTTTGCGGGCATGCATTAACTCGGCTTCAGCTTGAGTTACCGCCGAGCGTTTTTGCAGCGACTCCGATTGCGCCAGCAATAAATCGGCTCTGGGCAAATCGCCCAGCTCAACGCGCCGCTGCACTTTGGCTACTAACTGATCCGTGATATCGAGCTCGATTTTTGCCTGTTCATAACTTAATCCGGCCAGTGCCATATTCCATAAAGCCCCTCTGACCAGTCCCGCCACGCGTAGCTTGACCGCTTCCGCCTGCGATAGGGTGCTGCTTTGAGCCAGCTTTGCCGTTTTTTGTTCGGCATCGCGCTGGCCTATATTCCATAACGGCACCTCCACTGCGGCATCAATATAATGCAAGGTACCGCTGGTCGCTTCCTGAAAACGAAGCCCGGCTAGCGATGCGCCGGCTGTCCAGCTATCGCCTCTTTGCGCTAGCGCCGCCGCTTCTTCTTCCAGAGAGTTAAGCCAGGTCGCATCCGGATATTTCTCCAGCGTTAAATCGACGACTTTTGACACGCTTAACGTTGTGTCGCTCTCGATCGGGTCATGATGTTCGACAACGTATTCCGAATCGGCAAAGCTGAGCGTTATCGCCGCAAAAAAAACCATATTCCCTAGCAGGAACTGAGGGATGAGCCTTCTGGAAAGGTTCAAAAAAAACATAAGTCGGACTCGATGCGGTGCTAACCGCGTTTTATAATTTTTATAAAAAAGTAACGTACAACTGCATACCGATATTACAGGGCAACATCGATACAAAAATGGGGATTATTGAGCGGGAGGCGCGCGAGGGGATAGCGATGGAATAAGCAACCGGCAAACAAACTGTGCTGTTTGCGGAGAGAAATTGGCATCAAAAGGGGATAGCGTGGTTTTAACGGTGGCAGCCTGCTGATGCGGATAGTGGCTGTCATCCGAATCCACAACGGCATTAGACTGATTGTCTTTCATGCCGGCATCGACGCCCACTATGATGCCGTCAACATGAAAATCATAATTGACTGCCGAAGACATCAGGGTGTCATGCTTAATGCCATACCTTTCAAGACCGGGGACATGCAGTCCCAAATCTGAAGTTTTCTCTCCGGCATGCGCATGCACCAACGGTGCAATCAATTGCAGTATTGCCAGAAAGATAACGGTAAATTTACGTAATGTTGTAAGCATGGAAACAATGCTATGCCATTAAATTGTAATTAACAACTTGTTGTTAATTATTCCTTCTAATAACTGATGTTACGCACGGATGATTTTTGTCCCGTATGCCGCGCCGAGCACCGGAGCTTTTGTCGAGAATAGCCCGTTAAGGGGTGCGGCAGGGATGCCGCACGTCAGCAGAGGGGCAGGAGCCCCTTCTTGACCCTCGACAAAAGCGAGGAGCACAGGACAAATCGGCAGGATAGCCGGTTTGCATGCGTAGCACCCACAGGGCGAGGCACAAGGATGTGCCGAGTGAACTAAGCGGCAACCGGGGTCGCCTTTTCTTTGGTTACTTTCTTTTGGCGAAGCAAAAGAAAGTAACTCGCCCTCGGGTGCGAGAACCCGATTAAAAATAAACCGTCGCGGCAGCGACACTTTAATAAAAAATGTTAA
>Ga0265297_10002611_pt1 | contig 35797 bp, 20 predicted proteins | sample Munlanlwell13791_FD_192502 | JGI IMG/M metagenome (GOLD analysis project Ga0265297, IMG submission 192502) | Leachate microbial communities from a municipal landfill in Southern Ontario, Canada - Leachate well 137-91 | ecosystem: Engineered > Solid waste > Landfill > Unclassified | place... | reverse complement strand
CGGGAAATCAGCCCAGGCAGGGCGAATCCTTTCCCCCAGACAAATTGTTTCGCCCTGCCGAGTCCTTTTTAGTAGTTTTAATCATTTGGATTTTGCTCGAAAAACATTCGAACTTTGTCCAACAAACACCGAAGCAGCTGCCAGTTTTCAAAACTAACGTTTACAGGTACAATAGACCTATGGAAGACCAAAAAATCACTCCTCCCGTAGATCACGCCGACCACGGAAAACGCCACGCCTCGTGGGTTTTCCCGGAATTTGAAGACCATAATCGAGGAAGACGGTGGTATATTATTGCGAGCATTATCCTTGTCGGCATCATCATATACGGTATCGCAAGCGCTAATTATCTGTTTGCCGTCTTCTTTGCCCTTGCTGCCTTTGTGTACGCAATACGCATTCCAAGAAAACCACGCCTTATAAGTTTAGCAATCACGGAAGACGGTCTCGAGGTGCATGAAACATTTTATGCATACAAAGATTTGGAAAAATTCTGGATCGTGTACGAACCGCCGGAAGTCAAAACGTTATACATCACCTTTACCTCAAAAATCAGACCGCTGCTTACCATCCCCCTTGAATCCCAAAACCCGCTCGTGATTCGCGAAATTCTGCTCCGCTACCTCAAGGAAGACCTCGAGCGAGATGAGGAACTCTTGAGTGACGTGCTTCAACGAAAGCTGAAACTGTAATATTTTGCCCTCGTCGTTTCCGCCCAATGGCGGATCTGCCCTATGGGCAGACGGATACAGATTTTGATTTGCGTGTGAACCCCCTTTGATAACTCGTCTTTCATTTTGCCCTCGTCGTTCAACGGATAGGACGCAGGCTTGCGGTGCCTGTAATGTAGGTTCGATTCCTACCGAGGGCAGTGTGTGATGAAGTCGTTCAACCCCGACGTCCCCCAAATGTGGGAGTGCGGGGCTCCGACTTTTACGTCGGAGCGGATAGGACGCAGGCTTGCGGTGCCTGTAATGTAGGTTCCCACCGCCACAACTTATTTCTCAAAGAGGCGGGGTCCCGCTGGGCGGGAGATTCCTAGCCCTAGGGCACGGGTCAATCCGTGCTTCACCGTCCGTATCCCAAATCAAATTTGGACTACTTCGGGTTGCGCGCGCATGCCCCTTTCCCAAAAATTGTTGCACAATTTTCGGGGGCCCCAATAGACCTGCACCTTTTGGTGGCGGGCTTTTTCGTTGACTTTTGTTGTGGAAATCGAAAAAGGGGTTGATGCTCGCATGCACCAACCCCCGTAATTCGTCAAAGAAAGAACATCATGAAGTTACCCAGCCAACCGCCTTTTCCGGAGTATCAACGACAAGAATAAACCCCCTCGCTTCTCGCGGTAACACGCCCCATTCCGTGAGTTTCCTCAACATAGAAATATCCCACCCTTCGCAGTCCACGCCAACTGGTTTGAGGATAGCGACATATTTAGGCTTATCTCTCCAGATGCGATGGTTGTTGTTGATGATTGCCATCAACTCAACCATTGTTCCCGGCCCGCCACCAGCAGCGACAATAAATCCGTCAGCGGAAAGTAGCATTGCGCGTCGTATTCCACTCTGGACTTCGGGTGGTGGTTCGAGGTGGGGCTCCTCATCGCCCACTCCAACCTTATGGCTCACATCGACGTATAACTGTCGACAGTCCACTTGTTGGGTCAAAAAGCCGTTTCCTTCGAAGCCAAAGGTAGTGTAGCCTATGGCTGTACCACCAGCCTCTCTTGCGCCTTTTGCTGGAGCTTCCATCCCTACTCCGCCAAATCCTCCAGTGACGACAATACAACTCCTCCCGGCAAGTAGACGGCCGACTTCAACCATCGCGTTATAGCACGGATCTCCATCCGTACCAACGCCCGACCCTAGGCAAGCTATTGTTTTCAAACAACTCCTCCTTAATCCTATTTTTACAATTTCTTGAATTCTTTGTTTCAACTCATCTAAACATAATTTGGATTCCGTGTCAACTATCCACTCTTTCTAACTAACAACGAAGAGCAACGTATGGAATTGAATGTCGCGTCCTTTTACGTTAGACATTCTTGCTCAATAACGCATTGTCCTGCGTGGTATACTTATTTTTATGCATGTATCACTTTCAACACCAGTCAGCGCCTTTCCACGAATCGGCGCAAAGACCGCAAAACTTCTTGGAACTTTGGGTATTGTAACGGCAAAGGATGTTTTGTATACGTTTCCATCGCGCTACGAGGATTTTCGAACTGTCGCCGCGATTGCAACAGTACGAGGGAATAGCAGTGCGTGCGTCAAAGGAAAAATCCGTCTGCTTTCAGCACGTCGTAGCCCGCAAAAATGGGTGCGTTTTACCGAAGGTTTGCTCGAAGACAATTCGGGATCTATTAAAGTCATCTGGTTTAATCAGCCGTATGTCGCACAATCACTTTCTGAAGGTGATGAAATTTTCGTTGCCGGGCGGATTGATGTCGGAAAATATGGCATGCAATTTGTAAATCCGGTTTACGAAAAAGTATCAAGCGACCCAACGCATACAGCTCGAATCGTGCCCATGTACCCAAGCACAAAAAACCTCACACAGAAAATTATCCGCGCTCTGGTAAAATCTGCATTACCGCTTGCAAACACTATCACTGATCCATTGCCGGAAAGCATTAGAAAACAATTTTCGCTTATGCCGCTTGATGCAGCACTCAAGGTTGTCCAATTTCCTATGACACTGCAGCATGCAGCACAAGCGCGCAACCGAATCGCCATACAAGAAATGGTCGATCTGCTCCTTTCTCTTGAAAAAGCACATGCCATGCGAAAAAAAGAGCATAGTGTGATGCTCAAAAATCCACAAAAAACCATTCAAGAGTATATTTCACAGCTCCCTTTCGCGCTTACTCCGGGGCAAAAGGCCTCGTGTGAGGACATCACGCACGACCTAGAACAAACATTCCCTATGAAACGTTTACTCAACGGTGACGTCGGATCAGGAAAAACAATTATTGCACACCTCGCTGCGCTTACAATCGCCTCGAATAATCAGCAAACGGTCTTGCTTGCACCAACGGACATTCTCGCACAACAGCATATTGAATCATTTAAAAAAATATTTGGAGATACCGAATATGCTTTCGCAGTCTTTACCAGAACGACACGAATCATCTACCACAAAGGGAAAGAATCTAAAGTCACAAAAAAAGATATGTTGAAAGCTTTGCACAATGGAACCGTGTCATATTGCATTGGTACGCACGCAGTCCTGCAAAAGGGAGTACTCTGGCATTCACTCGCACTCGTAATCGTTGATGAACAGCACCGATTCGGAGTTGAACAGCGAGGAACGCTTTTAAAAACCGAAACGAAACATATTCCGCATTATCTTTCTTTAACCGCGACGCCTATCCCTCGGTCACTTGCGCGACTATTGTTTACCGGATCCGATGTCTCGCTCCTCACAGAAAAACCAGGCAACCGTTTGCCAGTTGCCACAAAAATCCTTCATGAGAACGAACGCAACGTTGCGTATACCCACATTCGAAAAGCCGTGCAGCATGATGAGCAAGTATTCGTGATTTGCCCGATTATTGAGGAATCAGATACGCTCGGCGTCAAAGCCGCCACGGCAGTACACAAAGATCTTTCTCAAAACGTATTCCCAGACCTGTCGGTCGGGCTTGTCCATGGGAAACTCAAACAAAAAGAAAAGGACAAAACCATGGCCGCGTTCGCTGGACACACAGTAAGTATTTTGGTTGCGACTGCTGTTGTTGAGGTGGGTATTGATATACAAAATGCAAGCGTCATGTTAATCGAAGGAGCGGAACGATTTGGACTTGCGCAACTTCACCAATTCAGAGGTCGAATCGGCAGAAATAATAAACCAGCGACCTGTTATGCAATCCAAACAGACAGCGCAAAAAAAATAAGTCCTAGGCTTCATGCGTTTGCAGATACCCAAGACGGATTTGCACTTGCCGAGCTTGATCTTGAGCTCCGCGGCCCAGGCGCGCTTTTTGGGACAGTCCAGTCAGGATTTTTACCGCTTAAAATAGCAAATATCGCGGATAGCGTGTTGCTTGCCCGTGCTAAAAAAATTGTCTCGGCACTTGAGACTTCACGATCCTAACTCTTGGACAAAATCATTGATAGCATGAATCACATGTGCTCCTTGGGTTTTTGCGGTTTTGTCATCAGGACACAATACGCGGGTGTATCCGAGTTTTTTTGCTTCGGTAATTCGTCGTTCGGCATATGGGACAGGACGGACTTCCCCGGCTAGACCGACTTCGCCAAATACGACAGTGCGTCGTGGAAGCGCAATATTTTTCAATGCGGACACGACAGCAGCTACCACCGCCATATCACACGCAGGCTCCTGCATTTTCATTCCTCCAGCCACATTAAGGTGCACATCGAACTGATCCAAAGGCAAACGCAGACGCTTGACGAGGACAGCAACAAGCATCTGCAGACGGTTCGGATCAAATCCAACGGACTTACGCACTGGATACCCAAACGACGTCCGCGACACCAACGCCTGATACTCCACGAAAAATACTCTGCTACCCTCAACAACCGGAGTGATAACTGAACCAGGGACCGGCGTGCTTTGCTGCGCTAAAAATACTTCGGATGGATTTGATGCGGGATGCAAACCCTTTGAATCAACTTCGAACACACCGATTTCATCAATTGAACCAAAACGATTTTTTGTGCTTCGTAAAATCCGGTATTGATGATGCTGATCGCCTTCTAAATACAACACTCCGTCAACTAAATGTTCAAGCGTTTTTGGCCCTGCGACATTACCAGACTTTGTCACGTGTCCGACAAGTATAAGCGCGATGTGTTTTTGCTTTGCAACTTCTACAAGTTTTGCCGTACAGGTTTTTATCTGAGTGACGCTTCCCGGCTCTTGAACAAGCGAGGCGTCGCGCATAGTTTGCAATGAATCAATTATGGCGAGTGCACATGATGATTGCTGAAGCGTAGCGCAAATAGTATCAAGATCACTTTCTGCAGCAAATCCAACACGCGCGAGATCTACGCCCAAGCGGTCTACTCGATTTTTTATTTGGCCCAATGACTCCTCAGCAGAAAAATAAAGCACGTCTTGCTTAATGCTCGCGGCAAGCTGCAATAATAATGTGGATTTCCCGACACCAGGATCACCAGTTAAAAGATAAACACCTCCTAATACCAGGCCACCACCGAGCACGCGATCAACTTCAGAAACGCCCATCGGTATGCGTCGCGTGGATGCGTACGATACATCGTTGAGTTTGGTCATTTGTACCGGGGTTCCAGAACGAAGCGACGAACCAGATGTTGAGGAGGTCTTTTTAGTTTGTTCTTCAATCAACGTTCCCCATGCTCCGCACTCCGTGCATCGACCTTGCCATTTCGGAAACTGGCTGTCGCATTTTTGGCAGCGGTACATTGTTGACGGTTTAGGCATAATCAGTTATTGAATGCACTGATAAAATCCGAATACTCCATATACCCCTCATATTTTATGTCATTAACAAAAAATGTAGGGGTTGCTGACACAAGTGCGGCATTAGCTTCTTCTATGTTTCTATCAATAATCTCATTCGTGTCCCTATTGTCAAAACAACTGGTAAATTCATCAACATCAAGACCTACGTCCTTAGCCAGGGAAAGATACAAGTCGCGACCCAGTTCATCCTGTTTTGCGAAAAGCGCTTCTTGCATTTCCCAAAACTTGTCCTGCTTGTTCGCACATTGAGCCGCAACACTTGCAAGTCGCGATTCGGCATTAAGTGCGTTTAATGGCGCATCTTTCCAAACCAACAAAACGTTTTCTCCATAATCATTAATAACTTCTTTTAGAACTGATACTTCTTCTTTACACGCCTCACAACTAAACTCACCAAATTCCACAACGGTTACTGGAGCGTCTTTGGTACCCTGATACGGATCGTCAGAAGAAACTGTCGGCGGTGTCGGTGTTAAACTTAAACGTTCAGACCGCTGATTAACAATATCATCTCCGAGATACAAAAGCGCAAGAACCGCAAACCCCGCAGTCACAAATAATGGACCATTACGTTTTATCCAGCTTTTTGTACGCTCATTCATACATTACGAGAGAAGAATGCTTTCTAGCGCTCCTGTTCTTGAGTTTGTGAAAAAGAGTCGTTTACCGTCTGACGACACATATAAATTTTTTGCACTTACCGAAATATTTGGATTAGCTATAAGACGAGAAGTCCCCGTCAAAGCATCAATCTGATAAAAACGATCTGATGATGAAGCCGCTTGATCAGGATATAGACCACTCCCAGGAGAAAGGAAAGATGGTTCGGCGCAATACAGGGTCGTTCCAGAAAACGTGCATTTGTCTGGCCACGTCTGCAAGCCCAAATCTGTTCGTCCGGAACCGATAGAATCTCCCGAGGAATTCATGATATAAAGCTCTGGATTATAATTCGTGCCAGCAGAATACACACTATAAATCATCTGTTCTCCCGTTGAGGACCATTTTCCGGTAAACCCTCGGCCTTCAGTTATTGCCGACTTAAAATTTTCTTGGTTTAACCCGATGAAATACACTTCTTGCGATGTTGAGTCTGCGCTTTTTCGAAACGTCGCGACGACATCCGCCTTAGGCGACCAACTCACGTCAACGTTTGCCGCTTCATCACCAATTGCTTCAATAAATTTTGTATTCGAGCCGTCGATGTTTGAAGTTACGATATACCGTTCCTCGACGTTCTCTGGAACATATTTATACGCCAACTGATTGCCCGTGGGGTCAAACGAATAATCTTCTGTATCCTTTGGGAGCGAATATTGTTTTTGCGTATTAAAATCGTACACTATTGATGAACCGTCCGGAAACTCGATAACCGCCTTGTTGGCATCGTTTGACCACGTTATATTTTCTGCATTAGGAAACAGCTGACTCGCAAGCTCGCGTGTATTTGTTCCGTCCTGATTTGTTTCGTAAAAAGTCCCGGTTACTGGATCGTAATACCGGAGCGTATCGTCATTTGGCGACAATGTGACGTTTTTTGTATTTGCAGCTACAACCGTATTCACTTTTGTTACGCCCCCATCTGCCACAGCTGACACATTTATGTTTGATATCGACGTACCGCCGTTAGTATTGGACACTGGGATATTCCCGTTTGTGCCCGTTGGACGATTCACGTTAATATTCGTCGATGGCAGCGTACCACCGTTAACATTCTGATTTGTATTCTGACCAGGCGTTGTAATGGATCTAAAAAATACAACATAAATCAAAATCGCTGCCCCAACAACAAATAGAACAAAAAGTGAAATAAGAATTATTCTTCGTGTATTCATACGTTAGCGAGCTGGATATTGCTGCCTATTAATACTGAGAGTACACGACTTGCTCTTTAATAGACAATAGTCATACGCCTTTACACCATCAGCCACATTTGCTTTGCATTCCTCTGGACTTGAATCATCTGTTGGATCGTAAAATAATTCATGTACATCGATCAATTGCTTATTGGCAATAAATTGCATCCGTTCATCCACTGTCAGTTTGTTCGGACTTGTTTTTGAAATTGGCGCACAACTTGTCCCAACTGCGTAATTATCATCCGTAGTATAAAAAAAGCTTGTATCATCATTTACCGCAACATCCATATAAAATCCAGCAAAATAACTTATATCTGTTCTCCCCGCTTCCGGCGTATAATTCCCAGTAACCGTGCGGATACAATCTTGCATCTTTAACCGTAAATTCGCCGCGTAACTCCTAATATCGCCGCCTCCTGTAAACGGAAAGGTATAAGAAGTCGCTCCCTCTTTAATTTTTTGGTTTAAATTGCCGCCTTCCATTAAACCTCCCGATGGTACTTCTCCATTAACACAGACAGGTACCAATTTTATGTTATCAACAAACATATTTGTCCCTTTAGGCCACTCGATATCACCATACAAGAACGTTGAAATACAATCATACACACCCACCCCCGTCTTCTGACAAAGCTGCCCAGATGAAGGACATTTTGAGCCACGACACAGAGGAACCGGTGTGCCAGTCTCATATGCTTCCCCTCGCGCTAAAACGCCAACTTGATCGCCGCAATAATAATCAGCTTCGTTCTCAGAAGTTGTAGGCGATACGTTTCCTGAAGCTTCTGAACCTTGTTCGATAATATGAAAAATAAATTGTGTCGTCGATAGACCAGACACGGGATCAATGATGGCTGAATTATCAACATCCTTGCAGAATTCTGAGTCTTGAGCAATGCCCTTCACCGGTGTTGCGTTCAACGTTGACTGTAGTGTTTCGAAATCGACTGTCCGGGGATTTAATAAATACAACAACAAGTAGGATGAAAAGGCGATCACCACTCCTATCACTGCTGAAAAAATAACATTTTTTGCTCCTTGTATGCGCGACTGATTCCCAGCGGCGAAAATCCAACGAATACCGCCGTACATAATCATGACCGCAGCGAGAATGCCAACGATGCCTACAAAATATTGATACAAATTTGATATGTATTGGGAAAGACTTTCGACATAATAATATCTTAAGACTTGAACGTTTGTTATTTGGCCGGTAGCAGCATCTTCCTTTGATTCATAGCACGTAATCTCATTGACAAATCCAGGGATTGGGATAGCAACTTTAATTAACCTTGAGCGATCAGTAATTGCATTTCCAGCGGAATCTTCACATGCATAGTTATCGCTCACCGCATGCACCGGGTGAATAAATACGATCGACAAAACAACGACGCCAGCGAACAAGATCAAGGTCTTCGTGAATATGTTACTTATTTGCATGGGAATATAATCACTAAAGCGAATCAAGATTTTGTGGTGACTTCCATTCAGCAGAAGAAACAAGCCACTGCCCGTTACTGCATGACTCTCGAACGACAATTTCTTGAGACAGTTGTGTTTGTTTTTGATCGGTACCGCTCGTCTGCACGCGCAACGTCGAAACCGTTACTATCGCGGATGCGTTCATTGCAAAATTCGTTATTGCCGTATTCAGCACCTGCGTAGTGATGCTCGTATTATCGTCAGATGATGTTGAAACGACAGTTTTCTGTAATACACCGGCATACACTTCAGTAACTAAAGGCTTAAGATTGTTCAACACACCAGCATTAAATCCTCCGTTGTAGGTCCCGTATTGTTCAACAAAAATTGACGCGGCACGGGTCGCTCCACTCTTTTGTTGATCCTCTGGACTAAGCGTATTTGTCGGAGTCTCCCCGGTATTGGTAGATGTAACGATATTTACAACTGGGGTATTCGTTGCCGTATTGGTATTTGTGGTATTTTTGGCATTTTTATTGCTAAACACAAAAGCCACCACTATTGCTACGACCAGCAAGATTCCAGCTATCACAAATATTGTGGTTCTCCGTTTCATGAGATTTTATTATACCACAATTACGACTCGTGAGCAAACTCTTCGTCAAACTCTTTTTTGGCTTCTTCGATCTCTAAGAGCTGCCGTGGATCTGAGGTTATGATTTGGTCTTCAGTATATGACGCCACGACTTTAATCGCCGCATGTTTTGACCCCGCAAAGAATATGCCTTCTCCAACTCCGGCCTCAAGAAGCAAGTACTTCTCACCATCGGTGAGTAAAAAGGTCTTTTGAACCATATCGATTGAGGCTGGGGACTGTTTCAAAAGCATTTGAATCGCCGAGTTTGTGACGATCGCTTGGCCATATGGAGATCGCAAAAAATCATTCACATCCTGTGTAATTGTTGTGACGCCAAGATAATATTTACGGCATCGTTTCACCAACGCATAGATAAATTTTGCGCTATCTTCGTTTTGCAGTAGCCACCACGCCTCGTCAATAACCAGAATGCGCCGTTTCAATTGCGAACGGACAACATTCCAAATGTAAGATACAATCACTGAAATACCAATTGGCCGTAGTTCATCTTCGAGGTCACGGACAGAAAACACCACAAGTTGATTTTTCATTTCAACGTTTGTGGGACTGTTAAATAATCCTGAAAAAGTCCCTTCGGTATATTTCTTTAAGCGTTCAACTAAATCTTCAGCACCGACCATTCCGGCGAGCACTTCTTCAAAATCGGACATGAGCGGCGGTTCAACTGTTTGTAGGTCCGAGTCGGGTGTGATGTCTTTTTTGGCATACGTCTCAATCAGCGCACGATCAATAATGGAATCTTCTTGAGGGTTTAATTGTCCAAACATTAAACGCACCAACCCTTTGAGTGTAATGACAGCCGAACGAATGATGTCTGCAGTATTTTCTGCCCCAACGGGACGCGGAAGATCGAATGGATTTATTTTTGATTCCGAATTAAGCGAAATTGAAATATAAGTTCCACCTACGGCATCGGACAAATATTTATATTCCATTTCAGGATCAATGACCATAATGTCCGTGCCAAGCATTAACGAACGGAGAATTTCAAGTTTCACTGCATAGGATTTTCCTGCGCCGGAAGTTGCAAAAACGACAAAGTTTGCATTTTGCAGACTGAACCGATCAAATAAAATCAACGAATTATTATGACGGTTAACACCATAAAGAATCCCATCGTCACTGGTCACATCTGATGAAATAAATGGAAAGCTCGACGCGATCGGCGATGAATTCATGTTAAAAGTAATATTAAGCTCGTCAACACCAAACGGAACAGTTGAATTAAAACCTTGCTCCGCCTGGAACAATACCCGCTTTGACATCACAAGCTTTGACGCCAACAAAGATTCAACTTTATCAGAAATCGAATCGAGTTCTTGTAATGAATTTGCATAAATGGTGACGTAAAGGGAAAATTGAAAAAACTTTTCAGTCCCTTGGGTCAAGGAATCACGCAAACTTTCAACGTCCCGGAGGGCCTGTTCACGGATAGGATCGCGGGGAGCTCCTTTTTCTGCATCGGACAAAATTTGCGCCTCCAACGCGCCAGTCTTATTACGTAACTGCTTTAAAATAATGTCTGATGCTATCGGGTAAAAAAACATACCAACATCCAGCGGAGCATTATACATAATGACGGGAGCAAACCACCCAACTGAAATGTACCGAGGGTAGGCAATCACAAATGACGTTCTAATAAATGTTGCGCCTAATTCCAAATAACGCGAATCAACTCGCATGGAGGCGGGCGCAATAAGGTCACGAACGGACACCAGCCCTTTTCGATACACTTGCTCGGCGTGGAGCAATTCTTTTTTGCGGCGTTCTTCTTCAATCTTTCGAACCGAAAGTTCTTCAGGGGTCAGTTGCTCCTTCTCTTCTGGAAGTTCTTCGGCTTTTCGTTTTAAATTAAGTGCCATGGATTAACTTTCAACTTGTAATTTTTCAACATCGGGCATTTTTTGATTTTCAGAAACTTTTGGATTAAAGGTATTGTAATACAGTTCAATCAACCCTTGCGTATCAAGCTGGACTGAATTCAAACCAACGCTCGAGAGGCCATCAATAACGTAATCGACACGTTTTTGGACTTCATTCCTGTACTCCTCAAACTTCTTCTGTTTCAACACAATAACGGATGTTGGAGAAAAAATGGTTTTTAGTTTTGAAAAGAAACTCTGTCCCTTCACTCCGCCCGGATCAAACGGGATGACAATATAAAATCGCTTCGACATGATGTCGGCAAGCTCAACAAGTTCACCAACATACTGGATGTAATCTTGCGTTTGCATGCGCAAAAGCTCATTCATTTGAGTTTTTTCCTGCGTGCGCAAGCGATTAAGATAATTATCAATATCTAGTTTGCGAGACTGCACTACTATCTGCAGAGTAAAATCTAATGAATTTAAAAACTGCGTATAGCCCTGGATGACTGCAGTTTGTTCGTCTTCTGATTTAAGCGCAAAATTCACAGACGAGACCAGCAATACCGCGCGTAGGGTTCCATTTTTCAGCACAACAAGATTATCCTTTATTTCCCAAATATCAAGAAATTTAACTGTTGATTGAGCTGTTGTTATTGGTCGTTGTTGCGGCATACTAAATTTCTAATGTTGTTATTCCGGGATCAATGACAGATTCTTCCTGCTCACTTTCAGGTCGATCATATGCTCCGCCAGTATCAACAACGAGAGAAACCTGCGTAAGACGCGAGGTTGAAAGGGGAAGTTTCTGTTTTGGCACATATTGACTTCCTTTCTTTTTAGAAACAATCTCACCTTTGAATTGGTATCTTTCAACGTCTTTCATCCATAATTTTAAAGACGGTCGGCGGAATGTCTGTAAAAGAGAAAGAAGAAAATAATGAAAAGGTCGTCCGTTAATTTTAATGAAAGCAAAGACGAACAGCAATAGCATGACAAGAATCGCTGCAAACACAAACTCAATTAAACCAACGAGATTAAAAAGTAAAAAAAGGAGTCCCGCACCAACGAGAAGGATTATAAATTGCCTCACAGATAGTGGACCTAATACCTTATCTTCAACGTCAATGAATTGTGGGACAACAAATTGCTGCATATTAATATCTCAACGAGGTATTCACGGAACTTATTGCATCAAATTCTTCAGATGTCATTGCCTGCGGGTTTTGCACACGTCGATCTGCTATCAATTGTTTAATGTCATGCGTCTTTTCTATGCTCTCACGTCCGATGTCCAAATATTCTTTCATCAACGGACTTGATCGCCACGCTTTTATGCCTGCTGATCGTAATTCAAACGATTGCTTCTCAAGCATGCGTATTTTTTCTTTCAAACGATCGGCGCTGTCTTCAGGAGAATCTCCAAGATGACGAAAATCCTCTGCTTCCATTTGTTCAAGTTCTTCGATCGGCCCGACGAGTTTGGAAGGAGGAACAATATCCTGCATCATTGTTTTTTCGGGTGCCTCAAAATCGCGTCGTACTTTCGGCATGAAATGTGGGACGTCTTTTATCGGGTGCGCTAAAGGAAAATCTTCAGGCATGTGCTGCACCGGCGTCGAAAGTGGTTCCTTTTTTGGAGCAACAGAAATTGGCGCGATAGGCGGAGTAATCGGAGGAATTGAAAATACGGGAACTGGCGGTTGAACTTTTACCTTAGGAAGTTCTACTTTTGGTTTTGGCAGAATAGTCTTCACTGGAAGGACATGAGGTGTCGGGGGTGGAACGGCAGTACTCGGTTCACGCTGCTGCAAAAGGGATGGGTGCTTAGGTGTTGGGGGTGTTACCATTCGAGTAGGATGTTTTTGTACGTCACTCACTTCTTTTATTTTCAAATGTTTAGCATGGACATCTTCCCACGCCTGTTCGATTATTGGAACTACACGATTCATCTGAACTTCAGAAAATCCCATGCCACCAATTTTTGGAGACCGCATCAGTTGATCCTTGACCATGAGCTTGTCCCGTACATCAACGAGTCGTGATTCAATAATCGTGTGAAATCTTTTTTTCATTACATGATCAAACCCAATATTCAGCACATCTAACAACTGATCGACTAAACGGGAAACATCAAAAGTCGTTTCAGTCGGAGCGTAAGACAAATGTGCTGCATGTTTTTCAATCTCCTGGTCTACTCCTTCAATCCCAAGCGATGCTTCGTGTGCTGGACTTGAAAGCAACACCGCCTCTGGACTGGCTTCAGGGGTAAATCCTAAGAATCCTGCTATCTGAGAGAACAGTTGCATCGTCATGTCCTTCGCAATTGCTTTCGCTTTATCCGACTGTATACTAAGTCGACGCTCGAGCTCTGCAGGAAGCATCACGACAGAAATATTCTTAACTGCCACGCGCATAACAATATCAGCAAGCTTCACGTTATATCTTGATTCAATGGCTTCAAGCTTCTCAATCGCCTGAGCAGATGAAACAGCGGTTTTCACATGCGGCGGAAGTTTTATAAATTGTGCAATAATATCCTCCATAGACAAAAATATCTATAGTTAGTATAGCAGAAGTCGAGACTCTTCTTAAGCGACGAAATTATCTGTGTCGTCTGGCTCGTCCTGTGAAGGAGTTTCAGCATGTGTTGCCCCAGACGTAGAAGCGGCTTTTGAAGGTTTATTAGGCGTATTCCCTGTAGATTCTTGAGGTTTGGGCTGTTTTGGAGGCTGTGGCTGCTGGTTTTCTTTCTTTTTTTCAGCGGGCTCTTTTGGTTGCCCTTGCTGCTTTTGACCCCCTCTTGCGGATTTCATACCCTCCTCGATCGCCTGAGCTGTCTCACTAGCACTCTTCTCGGTTTCTATGCTCTGGCGTTGAATGCTTGCATTTATTTCGGCAAGGGTCCTCTGCTCCTTCGCAAGAGCCTCATGAAATTTCTGTATTTCCTCACGTAATGATTCAGGAATGCCTCTTTCGGACAATTCTTGCTGTACGAGTGGATTCGTGTCAGTTAAATCTTTAGGTTTAACGTCTGGCGGAAGTTCCTCGCTTATCTCTGCACGTCGTGCATCGTATGCCGCTTGCAAACCATTAACTTTTGTCTCTTGGTCTCTTCGTAATGACTCAAGTTCATCTCGGCTTGCGCCTTGAGGCACAGACGCGCTTATGGTGCTGCTATAATTTCTAAACTTCACCCCTTTGCGCTTCATCGCAAGAGCAAGATCTTCGTCAAGTTCTGATCCGACAGCATCGCTTCGACCATAATTTGCAAGACCTTCAGTCAAGTATTCCTCAATCGCCTGGGCACGCTTTTCTTTATCAGGCATATTGCCCGTTTGCCATTTCTGACCAACCTCATCAAGTATTCGCTGTTGTGCTGCCGGATCAAGAATACCAAACATTTCTTCTTTCTCTGCATCTGATAATTTATCAACTTCGGCATGGGCGTTTTCATGACGCAAGACATGTCCAAGTGTATACCCCTTTTGACGGCTGTTTACAATCGCTAAATTTTCAGCCTCATCAATTGCTTTGCCGAATTCCTGAACGCGATTTTCAATTGTAGCAGCATTCAATCCACCTGCTTGCTCAAGTTGTTGGCGGAACATGTTTTGTAATTCTTGTGAAGTCCTCCGTTTTTCTTCTCCAGTAAGATTCATACCGGCTTTCGTCCCATCAAGCCCAAGTTTGTCAAAGTCAGCAATGAATCGAGCACTTGATTCACGTCCCTGGGCTGCAGCACGTTTCTTTTCATCGGCAAGGCGAGCGAGCACATCACGACCAGCGATAAATTCGGGAGCTTCTCCGGTTTCAAATTCTCCGCCAGCGAGGGGAGATTTCTTTCCTTTCTTTTTTGACCCGCTCGACGCCTTCTTCTTTTGTTCAGCAGCAAGCTCATCGGCATATTCCTCATCGGACATTTTATCTGGATTTTCTTCATACTCTTGCAAAGAGGCTGCTATCTCGTCATAAGACTCGCCTCGTGTATGACGTTCATCTACGGCGTCTTGAGCGCTTTGGTCAAATGTACTGCCTGACAAAATAAGACCGGATTTTTTTGCATCGGCGTATTTAATCATGTCGGCAAGAGTGCTCGTATTGTCACCGAGACCCAAACGTTGACGAGTCTCACGCTCACGCTCAAAAGAAGTTCTTCTTGCGCCAACGCCAGACTCTTCAATAAACTGATCATACATCACTCTCTCTACATCGCCCATCTTTTTGTATTGATCGGGTGTAGCAGTTGGAACTCCCTTAAAATTTGTATTCGTTTTGTCAAGGCATTCTTGATTTCTCATGCTCATTTTCTGAAGAAGCCTCTCAGGATTTTTCTGCTTCTGGAACGTATCGTAAATTATTCGCCGAGTTAACGGTGATGATAATTCTGGATCGAGCGCATCTGTATCCAAATCAATCCATCCTTTTTCTCCCAATTTTTCAACGTCGCTTCGCATTTTGTTAATCGCAGCTCTTTGCACTGCTGGGTCAGTTCTTCCCTTTTGCACGTCTTCATCAAGCCAACGATGCGGATTTTCCTTTAACCATGACTTATATTTTACATACGCCCCCTGATCAACTGCGTTGCGCTTTAATTTACCTTTCTCATCAACGCTTTCCTGATACCCAATATATTTTTGGTAATCACGGTGCCCTTTTGCTGTAATTCTGTCGCCATCACCACGAGCCATAAGAATTTCTGTGGATGCTTTTTTGCGTGAACGCGCAGTTTCAGTATTTGCACCCCCATTGGACATACTTTCTAACACTTCAGAAGAAACAAACTGCATGTCGCGCGCGTCTTTATCTTCCTGAGTGAGACGTCGTTTATTTAAACGTCCACGGGCATAACCAAACCTATTAGCGAAACCGGTCCAACCTAAAACTTTACTGCGTAACATCTTGCTCGATTCCAAACCATGAAGCCCTTTGTCGGCTAAGGTAAAACCAGCGCGTTTTGCAACCCCTGTCACGCCAGTTACATCCGAAAGTTTTTTTGGAGCGCCAGCAATGCCTTTTACCAGTTTTGATCCGCCTTGATCTATCCATCCTGACGCACGAGAGGCAAATTTTCCAGCAAAGCCCCCGGCTTGTTGCGCGATAGTCATAGAATGGATCAAGAGCACGATGACTGCAATAAAGTTGAACAGATTTTGCGTGCTGCCGATTTGGCTGACCGTTGCCTGTACCTCATTATTGGCTTCAAGGACTGATTTTCCTTCGGCATCAATTTTCACCACTGTCGCAGTTTCTTGCGCCCCCTGACCGGATGTCAAAAATATGACAGAAAAAGAAAGCCATAAAAAAAATGCAAGCGCGGGACCGACGAACATTTCTTGTCCTAGTCGCTTCCACCATCCTGAATTATAGCTCCCAACGCCACCAGGCATGATAGAAGAAATAAACGCCAATGGTGACAAAATTATAATGACCCACAATGAAATAATACGCCGCAACAGAATAACAACGAGCGTAACCGTAACCACCAAGGCAATAAGAATCAAAATCACTGCAAGCGCATAAACAAGCACGGTGGACGTCAAATTAATATCGACTGAAGTCGAACTGTCGGCATACGCCAAAAGTGCACGGATACCAAATCCTGTGGTCAGGTTTCCAGCGGCAACGTCTCTAAATGCATTCACAAATGTCATCATGATAACTTGCGAAAAATCAATCAGGAGCAAGCTAATAGCTTTTGAAAAATTCACCAGCACAACTGTGAGGACAAGTTTCCCAAGCAATCGGTTGTAGCGGTATTGTTCCCATTGCAGGACCGTCCCAAAGGATATGACAATCAATGCGACAATAAACAACATATTCGCAAGATCGCGAGTGATTACCCATCCGATATTCACTGCTGCGGAATCACCAAAATCATTGTACTGTGCTACCAGCACCAACATATCAATGACCGCAATCAAAATTTTCCCTAAAAATTCAACGGCAATTTGAACTAAAGAACCAAGTCCTAAAACAAATATTTCTCCAAAACCTGCATGTGCACCACTTGGAACAAATAACAACAGCACTGCGAACGCAAGCAGTGTTAAGAGGACAACTCGGCGTTTACTAAACAGTTTCAACATATTACGGTTTTACAATTATATCTCCATCATAATAGTTCCAATTGTTAGAATCTGCACTACACCCGTACGCGCCAAATGAATTAATGTTACACCACCCCCAATTGTCTTTAACTTGAACTCGTGGATAATGGTTATAGACGCATGCGCCATCAATGAGCTGAAAGTTGTCACCATAACATTTATTGCAATTCACCCCATCATTAGAATCGCATCGATATAATTTCGTCGCGGTTGAACTTCGATACACCGACTTTGGATCACTATCGCCCCAATCAATGGTGATATTTTTTAGTGGGGTTTGCTCGGCATCAATCGTATAACTGAATTCCAAATTCGCCATCAAATTAGCCGAGGATAATACAATGTTACCAGAAGCCTGTCCATTCACCGTAACAGTAGACACGGTCGGGCGAACGCCGCAATATTCGTTTGGATACGTCGTATGATACGATGCGTCATCACATACCGTGCCGCCCTCTAATGTCACATTAATACCATTGTCAACTGGTGGGGTCCAATCAGACTGATTAGTAATTCGAATATAAGAATCTGAAGACTCATTCCACGTCCACATTCCATAAGATTGTGCAAACAATTGCTTCAAACGCGCAACGCCAGAAAAATCTTCAGTTGATGGCAGCGTCGTGGGTTCGCCTCCGAGCGTATCATCCGACGCGCCTAACTTTTCGCCTATCCCACTGCCAAATGTCTGCTGACATGGACTGTCGTTTATACCGTCTCCGTTAAAATCTTGGCTTTCGGCATTCGGGCAATCTTCTGTATCAACACACATAAGACCATTTCTGTCACCACCGATACAGGTTTTGCAAATGCCACTCCCACCACACGAATAAAAGCCTGCACCGAGTCGCGTTTGAGAACATATCTGCGACACTTTGTTATTATCCGGATTATCTGGATGATAAATCTCAAGAGGGGCCTCAATACATGCTCCGGGATCTGTATTAGTCACTTTACTACAAATTCCATCTGTCACAGTACAACCATCTGATGGCGGATTTGCCGGATCTGGAACGCAATTTAATATATCGCTCGGTGATTTAATAACCGGCAAAGCTCCATATGGTGAACACGCAGTTCCAAGTGTATACAGTATGGGCTGCTCGTTTCCATTTTCACCATATAAACCCGTTTGAATACGAGACGTCCATGGAACTGATTTCCCATCTGCTTTCGTCACCTGAACTATTGTCGTGCATTGTCGTGGGAATGATTCGTCCGCTTCCCAATTTGCACCTTGCGGATCATACGCCACAAAATTATCACCCGAACAATCCTCACAATCATCAAGCGAGCTGTTCCAAGATAATCCATTCCAGTTATCAACATCTTCTCCTTCGTCATTCTTTGTTTCTCGATTCCAATAACAACAATCGGAACCGTCATCTATGCATTCTGTACCACTACCTTCATCACAACTTGTATTACCGTCACCGGTATTATCATTTGCACAATCATCAGAGCTACCACCATCATCCCTGAATTGATATACTAATATATAATCCCAATACTCCGAAAGAGAGCTGGCACAAGCATCGTATGAATCCTTGCACCATGCCCCAAATATTGATACAGAGTTGCAACTACTTGCGGCATGACCAGAATCAAAATCATAATTGTCAGTCACTTTTGGTTTTGTTGAAGTACCTAACTGCCAATCACTGGGCATTAAGCTATACGCTGCAGCTTTTGGTTTTTTGACAACTGCAATCGTCGAACACCGAGAATCTTCCGCGCCTGTATCGTTCATACACACATATCGTGGGGTGAGGTATTGGTATTCTTTTGTTTGGGTTTCAGCACAATAATAGAGCGGCGACCGCGTGAGCGACAAACTTTGATCCGAGAACACATTCACTTCGCCGGACAGAACATCTATCGGCCACCAGTTCAAACACACACTTGAATCGCGCGGATCTTTTTCAACGCAGTAGCCTTTCCAGCCTCGATATAAGACTCCGGTTTGCGGATCTTCGTAGTCGCATACAAGCGAATCAGATTGTGGGTAGGATCGGCATTCCCGTGCGACGAAACCTGTCGCGCTTGTTGGGTATGATCGCAAAAATTGTTCAGTCACGATATGTCCAGGACCCGCACTCATCGCAGGCGCAGAAGCATCAGGATACGACCATCCAAATTCCATAACCGCAGTGTCTCGATTTTGATCTAACCCTTTAAAGTATTCAATCTTTATTGTGTGGTAGCCTTTCTCAAGACTTGTGGTGTATTGAGTAAGCGTTGGAGTACTCAACACCTGCCAATCTTCAGCTTTAGGTGTGTATTCATTATCAATATAAAACTTCACACCATCTTTATGATAGAGATAAAAGGTATATGAGCCGGTCTCGGGGATACTTATTTCTCCGCTCCATCGAACACCAACCGCATCTCCACGATTGGCCTGCTCGGTTAGACGATCGTTAAAATTCGGGAAATTAACTGTTTTGTCAGTTGCCGAACTATATAAAACTCCGGATTCAAACAAATTGTCCATGTCAACAGTTAGTTCAGTCGCCAGACTAGTTGACGGAACAATATCCCCAACTGTGTCGTTCTGACAAATCTGCGAATATAATCCTCCAGGCCCACAGCCAGTGCCGCATGTATTAAAATCAAATTCGGTAGTATCAGTCGGTACGGTTTTATCGAGATAGGGCAAACCGCCACTCCCGGGATGCCATCCAAACTGAATCGCACCAGCATTCGTTGTCTGATTCTTGTTATACCACTCAATTTTTACTGGATGCCATCCGGTTGGCATATCTCGCAAAACCGTATATGAACCCCTGCATGCTGCTGAGTTCCACGTACCAGACAATAAATCAGTGTTCATGTCCTCAACAAAGAACCGAGCACCATCATCATGATTGAAATAGAATGTATTATAATCAGGATTATCTATATAAATACCACCAGTAAATCGAACACGATATCCTGCAGTGTTTTCAACAACTGCTCGATTCACGCAGGTAGGATTAGAGGCCGGGCAGCTTGAATCATTCACACACTGAATTGCGGTACCAGTACATACTCCTATGCTGAATGACTGACTTGGGTCATCACCCGTTACAATTGGATGTTTATAGTCAATCTGATTTGCAACCCAGGTGATGCCCCCTGTCCCAGGATCCGGGACCCCGGTCGGAGGAACTCCCATCGCAGTACCGGTACCTGCCCAGTATTCCCCAGAAAGACCGGCAGCAGATCCTGTCGCTGGGACAAGTTCCGCTTGGAAATACTGTGCGGCCAATCCCGAAACTGGCTGCGCTGAAAGGCCTTCACGAACCTGCAATACCGGTTTTAGTTGCACATCATCGATATAGAACGTATCGCTCGGCACATTGCCTGATCTATGTAAGAACCGCAACTCAATCGTTTGAACCGTAGGATTGACTGTTGCGCCAGGATTATTATACAAACGCATAACATAATCTTCCCATTGAGTTGTGAGCGCAATGCCCGCGCCAGACCCATCACTAAAGAGTTCTCCTGCCTTATCTTGATATAAGTTAACTCGGATGCCTTGTTGTAAAACATTTTTTGCCCGCGCACGGAATGATAATTGATAATATTCAGCATTTTCTGTTACCTCATCAGGATTCGAAATATTGACACGCACACCATTCTCACTCGTACTGGCCGAAACAACCGCGAGATACTGGGTCGAAAAACTATTAGATGAATTGGATTTTTCAAGCTGGATACTTGCTGTTGCAGTACCCTCTGCATCTTTCGTCACCCGCCAATCATACGAATTCGCATAAATCCATCCTCGTCCCAGAACCGTACTCTCACTTATTGGCATTGGACTTTCCGACACAGAAATCTTAGAATCCTCAAAATCATTGTTTGGAATCTCAATAAGTGCACCGTCTAATCCGTCTTCTTCAAACTGACTATACGGGAATAATCCTTCAATCGTAAGAGAGTCGGCTCCCGAATCGCGAATCATACCCGCTTTTGTAAGCCCGGAATAATTCGCAAGGTCTTTTATTTCTGTCGGGCTTGATTTCTCAAGATTTTTCTTTGTGTTGTCTCCGTAGTCGTTAGAAATATATCCGTTTTGATCACGCAGTGTCCGCTCTAAACACACAGTTGTTTCTTTCCCGTCGCGAGTCACTGTCTGCTCATTAGTGCATTCAAGCCATTGGTCGCAAATACGATCTTCTTTGACTGGCAACACAATATTTGCATTGCACGCAAGATCTCCGCAATATCTAACGGCTGCATTATAATCTGAAAAATCTGATTTAAAACAATTCGGCTGACCATCACCACCGCAATTTGTCGCATTAGTAATATCGGAACTATTTGGAACGGCATACGAATTAGTGATAGATATCTGGCACTGTTCAAAATCCGTGCTCCGTAATTCGCCAACACAATAATATGGAGCGACATCATCTGACCCCGTAGAACGATCAATAGAACACGTGGACGCATTCCAGTGACAGCAAGGAGAGTTGCCGTTTCGCCCGCACAAATTTGTATCCGCAGAACACGTTTGACAACTTTGGGACAACACGGTATTGGAATCATCCGGATCGACTTTTGCGCGCATGGTGTTTAATCCGGCCTTCTGATCCTCAAAACCAAGACATCCATTCTTTGGATCAATGCCTTGCGGACATGAACTCTTTGACAAGCTTGAATCAAGATAATAATAGGATTGTGAGTTCGGGGTTGCTGGATTTTTATACACCCGCGAGGCGTAATATTCACGACACGTCGACTGTTCGGCAGGACATGCATACGTCCATGTTGAATCGCATGGCGTGTCTGTATTTTTCTTAAACCATCCAGTTTGTTTGTTTGATCCTACGTTCTCACGGTATTCACATACGCGTGATTGAGGATCCTTGAAATAATCTATGCCTGCATCTTCAACTTTAGAATACGCCTGACAGCCAACGGCATTTTCTGCACACAATGTGGTCGTAAATGTGTCGGGATCATTCTTAAGATATACCGTCTGATAATCCGATACCATCAGATCTTGTTTGATGTTTGGAAGTCCCAATTCTTGGCATCCTTTCGCGGCTTCAGAGCAATATTTATTTGAATCATTCACCAAAAATCGAACTGAGTCTGCCGGAACGTTATTGCGATAACTTGCTCGGTCCGTCTGCAAATATTTTTGTTCTGCCGCCAAATCAGTCTGGAATGGCGTCGTAGAATTGTGCGTATCGATAAGCGCTTCGCATCCAAGAACGTTTTGCGAGCATAATTTTGTAAAACTCTTCAAATTCTGCGTGTTGCCACCCTTATCTTTATATTGGGCACAGTTTTCATATCCATTGCACGTAGGCGCACTGCCTTTTATGACGAACAGGTTTGAGGTTGCTTCACCGACGACGATATTATCAAACACCGCGCCCTGTGCACCCGACGCTCGAATAATAATCTGGTCTGTATCGGCGAAATCTACTTCAACTGGACCAAAACGATACAAGCGCCATTCGTCATTTATGGTTTGGAATGTTTCTCCAGAAACTGCATTGTACGTGAAAAATCGATTATTTGGGGCGCCTGCAATCATCACGGCGACATCTGATGTTGTGCTCAACGATTTTGCCCAGAATGAAATAATATATGATTTTCCTTGAGTGATTTGAACCGGCTTATCCACTCCGGCTGCAGTAGCAAGCAAAGAATGCCCGGGATACGACAGTGACTCAGCGCTTAATGCACCGTTCCAATCCTGTAAAGGATTTGCAACATCTTCAAATGTGCTTGTGAATAATGTTCTGGTGTTATTTGCGCCAGAACCGTGGTACTCACGGCAGCCCGCAAACGCGGCTGGACAAGTTGTTGACTGAGTTGTATCAAAATAATACGTCTGGGCATCAAGAGAATTACGATACGCAGCGCAATTGTCGGTCACAAAGATAACTTCTTCAAGATAGCGATAGTGAACGCCACCTTGTTCATCATAAAATTGAATGCAAGATGGGTTGTTCGGAAATTCCGCTGAACAATCGTTCACGGGCGCCGCATCATCAACACACGCTGCGTTTGGATTTGCCGTCACAGCCAAATTCGTACACGGCGCAGAACCGAGATTGCTCTGTTTTAAGTGCCACCGTTTCAACTCAAATCCTTGGCTTGCAGAACCGACCCAAGAGAAATAATACGCGGAGTTTGGATCAGACGGCGACACGCACTGTCGGACCTTGGAATAGTATTCCCTTGATTCTCCTCCTTGGCTTGCCGCGTCCAAATTCGTGTATTCCTCACATCCGACATATTGCGCCGTACATTGCGATCCCGATTCAGCGACCATTGAGACATATTCGTTACCCGGAGTAGCCGTGCGTCCCGCAAGAGCCGGATCCGGAATTTTTTGCGTCAGCCCAATCTCTTTATACGCCTTACAACCCAAGAATGCAGCCGGACATTGATCACACGACGTTGGATCAGTTGGATCACACTCTGATTTGTCGGTAACTTTTCCTGGAATGACTACCCCGCCTGAAACTGGTGTGTATGCGTTGCATCCAACATCACCTTCAGTACACTGCGTTGCATATGATGAACATACTGTTGGATCGGTCGCTACATTACCTGTGCACGAAAGACTTGCCGGAGCATCTTTCATGAAAATCGCGTTGGTTCCGTAATCGCTATACGCAGAAGATTCAGTACCGTGTTCGACTTTCCCTGCATCGATGATGAGCGGACACCCGTCGATTGAATTGATTCGGACAGTAAATGACGTACTTCCGGCTCCGGCCGGGAACGTTGTGGCTGCAACGAAACGCTGGTACGAATCAGTAAATGTTGGTGTAAATGTTTGGCTTCCAATTGTTACACTCCCTTCGCATGGAGCATTTATTGCCATCGCGTTGAAAGAGAATGTGTATGACTTATTGTCGAGTGATTGACCGGTTTCAATGGTTGTTTGTGCGTATTGACGAGAGTCGCCGGCACACGCATTCGCGGCCGGAAGTTGCTGCAAGCGCATTGCAGTCGATCCGGAATTCGCAAGTTGGTCGGCAAAACTTTGCGCGCCACACGTTTGACTATCACCACCAACGGTCCATCCACTAAAATCAGCTTGACTGGCTACTGGATACGGACTTGTATAAAGCTCAAAACTGCTATTTGGCAATATATTTGCGCCATCTGTCGTTCTTAAAAATTCCGTACATCCCTCTTGATCTTCTGTGCAACTCTGGACAGCATCATCAAAAAAAATGTGACTGCCGGTATAATTTGATTCGCTTGGATTGTACTGACATGTATATTGTCCGGTCGCAAGATCTTTGTAGCAATAGCGCTTGCATCCAACATTGTCTGATGAACAATTTGCAGAATCTACCGTATCCGTTAAATATGAAACCGTGGAACCACTGGGTGCAGTATAAGCTTGGCAATTTTTATATTGCTTATCGCATTGTTCACCCTGGAACCTCCAGATAGGAAGTTCTTTTGTACAGTAGCCGTATTCTTCGCAACCCTTGCCGTCCGCAGTTTCTAAAACACACGTCTGTTGATCTACGCACACTTGCTCACGTTCACATGTGTTTTCATAAATAGGAGGATCATTCGTGTTGCATTTTCCATCGCCATTTGTGTCATGTTCTCCTGCATCGCATGCATCACCAACCGACCCAGGTTCACCAACATTCGTTACTTCAACAACCTCCGAGCTCTGGCATGTTGAATCAGCAAGCTTTCCGCTATATCCTTGTTTGGCGCAAATCGCAAGCGGCGCCCCTAAAACCCACTTTGGATCTACGAGCTGATAGTATGGAGAATCTGGATCGTCAAATGCGGCCAATACATCGTTCAATGTATAAGAATTTGTATCATACAAATTAATATATTCTGCGGCGATTTCCCACCCGACCGGAATAACACGATTTGACCGCAAGATGGCAAAAGTTGAAGCGGGATATCCACCGTTTCCGGTCGCGGGTTCAGTTTTTTCTCCACTGGCGCCTTTGTCATTATATCCAAACCACCAGTCTCCATGGAGCAAACCGCTTGCCACTGCTTCTTCAACTGTTAATTCCTGCCGTGCTGCTTCGGCAAAATCCGCATCTAATACATCATCGCCTTGAAGCTCAGCAAGTGTATCGAAACTTTTATTATTTGTACGCGTTAAATTTGGGGTAAATGCCTTTGCGAATTGCGCACGTGCAGCAGCAATACCACCACTGTTATATCCTCCCGCTAAAAGCGATCCCGTTTTCGGGCTCACATACCCACCTTGTTCTCGATTGAAAATTCGTTCAATGAGTTTTTTGGTCAACGTATCGGTAAACACGCCAATGGCGTCAGCAATTGGGGATCCTGTGTATGTAGTCACGGCTGCATCAGAACCTTGGATTGATTTTTGTGCGGCTGCCTGTGTCATAGTTTTCGGCGCGGTAATACTGCCCGTAATAGTGGTCTTCACGGATCCAATTTCATCAAACGTGTATGTATCTTTTGCCTGCTGTTTTGCAAGTTCAGCTTGCTCGCGCGAAGATTCATACGCAAACAGATATTGTCCCACCTCGTTTTGGTCAGCTTCAAAAATTTGAGGATAAGTCAGCCTAAATTGGTCGTTTTCGTACGCTGTTACTGCTCGGTCCCTAATTTGTGTAAACGAACACTTGGCGGTTCGTTTCGCTCCGGTGCACAAACGGACGCATCTTTGCCGATCATACTCGTATGTCTGTTGCTCGTCTTCTATGCTGACCGATAGTGCGCCCAAACAGGTTTCAAGATCGGTTGTATCTCTATCAAGGCAGTATTCTTTAATAATTTTTTCCTGCGTCTCGTTGGCACCGTGCTTTTCTGCATCTGTCATCTGACGCGAAGTCTCGGGGGCAGCCCGTACACACGAACTCATTTGATCACCAGTACAATCCCCGGCACTAACCTCAATGGAAGTACAGTAAAAACAATCCGGCGCTAAACTATTGCATTGAGCCTCGTCAGCATCCCATGCCGAACAATCTGTATCTATCCCAGCCGCTTGTGCGGCTTGAAATTGATCATAAGTAACCCGCATCGCATCGCGCAATACAATTTGTTCTTTGAGGGTATTAAGCTTCTTTTCATAGGACGACTGGCAACCGTCAGCACAAAAATTTGGATTTATTTCCGCTCGAAGCGCCAGATCAATCTTGACGTTGACGCTTCCAATGTCACAAAGGCTTGTTCCAAGTGCACCAGAAGAAATAGTGTCAAGATAATCGCCAAGCGCTGCATCGCCAACATTCATAAAATATTCTCCAGGTTTCTCTAGGAATAATGGCTTCTGTCCAGGATCACCAGTTGCAATATATGTTGCCGTATCTTCAGCAATTTTTGTCAAATAAATTCGCAGCGCATTTTTGAATGCAACGTCTTTTGTAATTTTCCAAGCTTCTTTAACTTTCGCCTTCCATTCAGTCTTTAATTTAGAAACTTGATCCTTAGCTTCTTTCCACACAGCAGCCATCATCGATTCACCCGGGACAGGCGGCCCGATGAAAGCTTGAACCTGCGTCATTGGAATAAAAACAGTAAAAAATGTTGCTGAAAAAATTAACAACAACCCCACACTGATTCCAGTGATAAATCGTCGTCGTGGATTAATTGTTTTTTTCTTATTGTCCATGCAAAATTTTATTCATTGGTGTTTGACAATTCAAGATTCTGTATTGATTCGTTAAAAATCGCTTTTAATGTATTATCATCCATCTCATCCAAAGTAGCCTCGTCAGCTCCACCGAGTATAAGCAACTGCCTAATCTCGGCTACGGTCAAATTACTAAGATCTTCATAGCTGATCGATGTTGAGTCTCCACCAGTGTTGGTTGCATTTGTTGAACTAGAATTGGAATTGCTATCTTCAGCGAGAACCTCCGAATATAATGATTTAAGTTGTTCGTCGCTTAATGCATCAAGGTCGGATTGAGCCATGCCTGCATTTTTGAGTGCAGCACGCAATTCATCCACATTAAGACTTGCTGCTGCTGGATTCGTGTTCGTTGTAGATGTACTGTTGGTCGAGTTCGTACTGGTATTTGTGATCGAATTTGTGTTTGTGTCAGGAGTAAAAACGGCAATAGCTGTACATTCTGTGCCTTCTGGACAATTTGGATCCGTTCCATTATCGACTTCATCTTTGTCGGAAATACCATCGGAATCAGAATCTTGAATATACGGACTTGATCCATATGTATAGAGCTCATCGTAATCAGACAGACCATCTTGATCAGCGTCTTTATCCTTTAGAGCCGCAAGTTTATATGCGTCATTTTCAGAGGTATTTGATGAGCTTGTGAGCTGATTCTTAATCGCGGGCGTGTTGGTAAATGCAAGTGGTTGTTCAATGGATGTTTTAATGCTCCATACGCCACCCAAAAGACCAAACGCAGCTAGTACGGATATTAAAATAAACAGACGACGCGCATTTTCTGGCCGTCCTTCGGGCTTTTCTTGCTCCAAAGGGCTTTGGGGATTCATGATAGGGTGAAAAAAGCTTGGAAATTGCTAAAGAAAAGTTTTTTGTCGAGTGATTTAAAAATCCGCAATTACTTTAATATCTAAAACGAAAAACTTGAATAAATTATATCACAGAATGGTGTTTTCGTCAATCAAAAAATGAACTTAAGTCTGCGGAGCTACAAAACCATTTTTTACCAATTTTTGTGTCAGATTCTCCCACTGCAAAAGAGTGAGTTCTTGAGGTCGTGCGCCTCTTGAAATGCCAAAATCGTCAAACATTTGCTCAAGGTCTTTCGGAGCCATGTGCAAGGAGCTGGAAAGTCCTTTTGAAAGCTTCTTTCTTCGATGAGCGAAGCCCATTTTTGCAACCTTAAACATGGTTTCAAGTGATTGTTCACTTTGTTGATGAGATTTTGGCTTTAATCGAATCACCGCCGATCGAACTTTTGGTTCCGGGAAAAAACTTTTTGCATCTACCAAAAAAAGAATTTCAACATCCGAAAGCGACTGTGCAACGACTGAAAGCATGCTCATTTTCCCAGGGTCTGCCGAAATCCGCTCTGCAACCTCTTTTTGGACCATAAGGATAATTTCAGTTGGCAAACGGTCGCCGAGTATAAATTTTTGAATAATTTTTCCTGTAATGTAATACGGGATATTTGCCACAACCTTATATGTAGTTGCAGAACTTGGAAACAAACTAAAAAGTTCGTTATTCGGGATATCCAAAACATTTCCAGGGACTAAAGTAACATTTTTTAACTGTGACAGCACGAGTGGCAATTTTTTGATCAACGAATGATCGTTTTCCACCGTTACGACATATCGTGAAAGTTTTGCGAGACGTTCTGTGAGAGTTCCGAGGCCTGTGCCGATTTCAATCACGCACGTATCGTGCGTCAGATGCGCAGCGTCCACAATTCCATCATATACCGCGTCATCAACTAAAAAATTCTGTCCGAGATAATGCTTCGGGCGAATATGAAAATCCTGCAGCCGGCGTGTTACTGCATGAGAAATGTCTTTTTCTTTCACACGCGTTATTTATGAGTAAATTTGACTGGCCCTTCGCGCAACACCTTTGGTTTTTTGCCGCTTAAATCAACGACTGTTGACGGAGGAAGTTCGCTTAGTTCACCGCCATCCAAGAAAAAATCAGGGAGGCTTGGGCTTGCTCGGAATTGGCGCATTACTTCGTCGATCGTGGTGCATACTTTTTCTCCAGAAATATTTGCGCTGGTTGAGGTAATCGGTCTACCGAGCATTTCTGTAAGTAAGATTGAAACGGGTGAAGCAGGAATCCGAATGCCAACTGTCGGAAGCCCAAGCGTGAGCGCGTTCGGAACAATATCCTTTTTTTCAAACACAAACGTAATTGCTCCTGGCCAATACCCTTTTACAATTTTTTCATCATGGTCGGCGATATGTGAGACGTTTTTTGCCTCGCTCACATTGTGCACAATAATGGGAAGCGGCTTTTGAGCCCGTTTTTTCAGCACAAAAAGCTTGCCGATAGCTTCAACATTAAATGCGTCCACGGCCAATCCATAGACGGTATCGGTAGGATACACGACGACGCCACCAGCTTTTAGGACTTCAACTGCTTCTTCTAAATCTTTCTTTGTGGGTTTTTTTGAGATTTCAATTCGTTTCATATCTTTATTGTACTACAATTGTATAAATTTTTTCAGGGACATATTTTTCCATTTTGATTTTCTTGCCGTCGGTCCACTTTTTCACGTTCGGGCGGGCAAATACCATTTCTTTTATTTCAGATTCTGATGCGGTTTTTGGAAGCGTTAAATCATCGCGGCGCTTGCCATTGATCATGACAACGAGTGTAAAGTTGTCTTCTTGTAATTTGGATTCGTCATATGTCGGCCACGTTTGAACTGTAACAGAATTTTCTTTTGTGAATTCTTTTTGATAATGAATTTTTTGCCACAACTCCTCAGCTAGGTGAGGAGCGAATGGAGAAAGGAGAATTAAAAATTTTTCCTGCGTTTCTTTTGGTTCATCAAAACTTCTAAGCAAGACATATTTATTCACAAATATCATTAAACTTGAAATTGCTGTATTGAAATGAAATGCTTCGATATCATCCGTAACTTTTTTGATAGTTTGATGTAATAATTGTGAAATTTTTTCTTTCTCCAACTTTGCGTCAGGTGATCCTACTTCTAAAAATTTCTTACCAAAATTAAATTCAACTTTTTCCAAAAACCGTTTTATTCCAACCATCCCATTTGTACTCCATGGTTTTGAATCTTCAAATGGCCCCATAAACATTTCATACATTCGCATCACGTCCGCGCCGTAAGAATTTATTACATCGTCTGGATTCACAACATTACCGCGGGACTTCGACATTTTCTGCATGTCCTCACCTAAAATCAATCCCTGGTTTTTCAAAGTTTTAAACGGTTCGTCTCCGCATACTTTTGGAATAACGCCTAAATCAAATAAAAATTTGTAAATAAATCGTGCGTATAAAAGATGAAGCACAGCGTGTTCTGCACCGCCGATATACATGTCGACAGGCATCCACTGTTTTATTTTTTCTGAGCACGCAAACTCTTTTTCATTTTTTGGATCCGTATAGCGCAAGAAATACCAGTTTGACCCTGCCCATTGCGGCATGGTGTTTGTTTCGCGCTTTGCGGGATTCCCACACTTCGGACAAGTTGTATTTACAAAAGAATCAATTGCGGCCAAGGGCGATTCGCCTGTTCCTGTCGGTTCGTATTTTTCTACATCAGGAAGTCGCAAGGGTAAATCTTTTTCTGGAACAGGGACAAGCCCTGGAGAAACGCGTCGCAATTTCCACGCAATAAGACCGTCTTTATCTATTTTGTCAGCATATCCAGATCGCAGACTATCATAAGACTCACGTAATTCTTTTTCAGATGCGTATGATTTTCCTTTTATTAAAGTGATAATGTCTTGATGTTTAAATAAATCCGCTATGTTTTTAAATTTCCAGATTTGCGTGACTTCAAAATACGCGCTCTCACCATTATTTTTATTAATACATTTTATGACTTCGCCTTTTTTGATATTTCCGAAAAAACGATTAGGTTCTTCTGGATTCAATACGCGGCTTTCGATTTCTTTTTCACCGCTGATGAGGCGATCCCAAATCGACTGAATTCGGAAATGCAAATAATGCGGAGTTGATTCAGTATCTTTTTTGCAATTGTCGCAATGAACGATCGGAATCGGCTCTCCCCAATAGCGCTGCCTCGAAAACACCCAGTCGCGCATTTTATAATTTACCGCGAATCTTCCTTTGTTTTCTTTTTCAAGCCACGCGACTATGGTGTCTCTAAATTCCACAGAATCCATTTTGTCGTATTCGCCTGAATTCATCATCTTACCATCGCCTGTCCAACAGTCATATTCAATATCTGCGTCAAGGACCCCGAGAATTCCCGAATTTTCTCCTTCAGGAAAAGGCTTTGGCATGACTGTCTCTGGCTTGATAACTTGAATAATCGGTAATTTGAATTTTTTTGCAAAAGCAAAATCGCGTTCGTCATGAGCTGGAACAGCCATAATTGCGCCTGTTCCATATGTCGCGAGTACGTAATCAGCAATCCAAATGGGAATTTTTTTGTCATTCACCGGATTTATTGCATAGGCGCCGGTAAAGACTCCAGTTTTTTGCTTGCTAAGATCGGTGCGCTCCAAGTCGGATTTTCCTGCCGCCTCTTTGCTGTATTTCTCAACCTGCTGTTTCTGATCGCTTGTTGTTATTTCGCCGACCAACGGATGTTCGGGCGAAAGCACAATATACGTCGCGCCGAATAAGGTATCGGCTCGCGTGGTAAACACGGTAATTTTTTTTGCGCTGTCTTGAATTTCAAAATCAACTTCTGCTCCTTCGCTTCTGCCTATCCAATTCCGTTGCATGTCCTTAATATTCTGTGGCCAGTCTAATTTTTCTAAATCATTGAGTAGACGATCAATATATTTTCTGTCAGTAATTTTTACCAACCACTGCTTAATATTCTTTTTCGTCACCACGCTTCCACATCGTTCGCATTTTCCGTTCACCACTTCTTCATTTGCAAGTCCAGTTTTATCCTTCGGACACCAATTAATCGGCGCATACGTCTCATACGCTAACCCAGCTTCAAATAATTTTATAAAAATCCATTGCGTCCATTTGTAATATGCGGGATCTGACGTTACGACTTCACGATCCCAGTCATAGCTAAAACCTAGAGATTTTATCTGTTTGCGCATGTTCTCGATATTTTCTGCAGTAGTTTTTGCGGGATGCGTTCCGGTTTTTATTGCGTAATTTTCAGCAGGCAGCCCAAACGAATCAAAGCCCATGGGATGCAACACGTCCTTGCCCTGATGACGCATGAAGCGCGCGTAAATATCCGACGCCGTGTATCCTTCTGGGTGCCCGACGTGCAACCCTTGAGCCGACGGATATGGAAACATGTCTAAAATATAAATTCCATCTTTCGGATCTTCCGGAGTTTTATACAACTCATCTTGTTCCCAAATCGATTGCCAGCGTTCCTCCCACTCTGGCCGCTTTGCCTCTCTTTTCATGCATCTAGCTTAGCTTTTAAGCCCTTTCGTTGCAAGAGAAACTCGCGCCTTGGTGGTGGTTGACCATGAAGCCCTTTTCTGGTAGTATTCAACTTTGTATAAACCCAATCACAAGGGAGAAGAGAAACGCAGGATTTATCAATAATTTTCTCGACTATTCGTACCAGGATTCAATACCTTCTTATCCGGTTTGTCTTGAACCTTCTTGAAGGATTCAAGGCGTTTGGAATCCTTATAAAAAACATTTCTGGGTTCGTATTTAAGCCGTTCCGCTTTATCGGAAAAGCGTTTTTTAACCATGGGCTTGTGCCTCTGTATCAATTATACCGAAAAATTAAAAAAATTGGACTAAATATATTTGATCCGTTCCGCCGTTCTTTTCTTTATCCGCTTGTCAGTAAACACATCGCGATTACCGTTCTTGCGGCAGTCGGGCTTTTAGTTGCATATAACAATATCGATTTACGCACTGCTGAAGCGCAACAAATTGGAACGCAAAGTATCGCGGCAGCCATTAACTATAACCTCAACGCAGATATAGAAGAGGTGGTTGAAGGCGTTCCACCGCTGGAAGAACATCTGTTTGCTTCAATTATCACTCCAGTCCAAGCGACTCCATTACCCACGGTAACGACCACCGCACAAGAAAGGACAACAAACGTCGTTGTCGCAAGCGGTGGCGCCGGTACAATAGAAAAACCAACTGGGGTAACAAGCTATACAGTCCAGGGTGGCGACACAATCTCAACAATCGCCGATCAATTCGAAATTTCAACGCAAACCGTCTTATGGGCCAATGGCTTAGGCGAAACAGATTACATTAAACCTGGTCAAACGCTGAAAATTCCCCCTGTGTCTGGTGTGATACATAACGTTCAAAGCGGGGACACTGTTTCAAGTATCGCAAAAAAGTACGGCGTCTCGGATAGCACAATTTTAGATTATAACAAGCTCGCGGACGCATCGATAATTGAATCCGGCCAAGTGTTGGTCGTTCCTGGCGGCAAACCACCTGAAACGCCAAAACCGGTATCAACTTCTGTTGCCAAAAATTCATCAAGCTATTCTGGATCAATCCCATCTTCTGCGCCAGCATCTAATGTGAGATTCATTTGGCCAACAACATCCCATCGCATTAACCAATACTACCGATACGGACACACTGGCGTCGATATTGACGGAGATTACAGCTCACCTATGTACGCTGCTGCGGCCGGCGTCGTATCAAAAGTTGCCTACCTAAATTATGGGTATGGATATCATGTTATTATCACGCACTCCGATGGCACCCAAACAGTTTACGCGCATGCGAGTAAAATTTTTGTTACACAAGGACAGCATGTAAGCCAAGGACAGACTATCGCAATGGTGGGAACAACCGGACGCTCAACGGGGACACATCTTCACTTTGAAATTATTATCGGGGGACACAAAATCAACCCATTAAGCTACATTCGATAGGGTTGTAAAAAATTTACGCGCTGCGTTTTAATAAAACAGCGGCTTTTATTTTCTCGATAATCTCGTCGATGGTAAAATTCGCTTTAATGAGATAATCGTCCGCGCCAAGCCGTTGTCCTTTAGATACATCCGCTTCTTGTCCAAGATTTGAAAGCAGGATGACAACCATCTGGCTCACTGTTTTATCTTTGTGCGCGCGTACTTTTTTTAAAATATCAAACCCATCCAACCCAGGCAAAATAATATCAAGCAGGACAACATCTGGTTTATTCTCTTCAATTTTTACAAGTCCCAAGGTTCCGTCAATAGCGACATCAACCTGGAAACCCTCTTGTTTTAATTTTCTGCTGGCAAGATCGCGCAAAAATTGGTCATCTTCAATAATCAACACCTTTATAGCCGTGGTGTCGAATGCTCCTAAATCTTTTGTCGATGGTGTTATCATGGGCGTGGATCCTACGCTGAAACGCAATTCTGCGCGACGTATTTTGCTTAATAATTCCTCGAGTGAAAATTTGTCTTTTATTATGTAATCTTCGACGCCATATGCCAATGCTCGATCGAGATCAACGGGCTTGCTTGATGCAGATACAACTATTGTTACCAGATCGGGGTTTCGTTGATCCTGAAGTACGTCCAAAATCTGAAACGTATCAATGTGCTCGTCGGTAGCATCAGCAATCAGCACCGTTGGAAGGATTTTTTTCTGCGCAAGAACTGTTGTCGCTTCTTGCGCGGTATGCAAAACACGAACAGTATATCCGCGAACCTCAAGTTCGTTTGTAAGCATATCCGAAAGCGTTGATCCGCTTTGTAAGATGCAAATGTGAGACTTTTTTTTGTTCGAAGGAGCTACCTTCATACTACCATGCGTTAGCCTATCGTCAACTTACTGACGATCCGCGTCAATCGGCACGCGGAACGTAAAAGACGTGCCCTTGCCTTCTTGCGACTCAAATGAAATTGTCCCTTTATGTTTTTCAATGATGCTTCGGGAAATAAAAAGTCCCAAACCCGTGCCCTGCGTCTGCATGCGAATAACGTTGTCGCCGCGGAAAAACTTGCTGAAGACGCGGTCTTTCTGGTCGTCCGGAATGCCCACGCCTGAATCTTGAATCGTACACACGACATCATTTTTATCTCGTGAAACAGTTAAAACAATTTTGCCTCCATCGGGCGTATACTTGATTGCGTTATCCAAAAGATTTTGAACGGCGAGATGCATTTTTTGCGGATCAAGCCGCATGAGCGGAATATGGTGTTCAACTTTGCGTTCAAAGAAAATTGACTTTTTATCCATCATCATTTTTGTCTCATCAAGCAAGCGGTCGATGACATCAATCAGCGAAGCATCAACAAAGCGATATTGGAAACGTTCTTCTTCGATGCGCGACACGTTCAACAAATCATTTATCAGGCCAATCATGCGTTCGTTGGATTGGTATCCCTTTTCAAGCAATTCTTTTTGTTCTTTGCTGATCGGTCCCACATCACCATCCATGACCATTTTCAAAACCCACTTAATCGCTGAAAGCGGAGTTCGAAGTTGGTGTGATGCCACTGAAATAAATTCCGTCTTGAGTTGATCGAGCTCTCGGAGCCGTTTGTTTGCGACAATGAAAGATTTATTCATTTCCACAAGTTCTTCATTCACGCCAGCCAGTTTTCTCTCAACTTTTTGTAAACTCGACACAACATACCCCGAACGATACGTTGACAACCCCATAAGCAATACCATGCTGAACGCTACCATAATGACTAATTCGGGATAATGATACAGACTGAAATTTCCAGGCCATATATCGACGACAGAAATTGTCCCGTGATATTCCGCCGCAAGCAGTGCGACGAAGCTCCCGCCCCCGACTAAAAAATTTAGCGGACCAGCGCTTTTTGAAAAATGGACATTCGTCCCCACTATCTGCAAAAGGTACAACGGCAAAAAGACACTGGAAA
>Ga0265297_10002610_pt1 | contig 35822 bp, 48 predicted proteins | sample Munlanlwell13791_FD_192502 | JGI IMG/M metagenome (GOLD analysis project Ga0265297, IMG submission 192502) | Leachate microbial communities from a municipal landfill in Southern Ontario, Canada - Leachate well 137-91 | ecosystem: Engineered > Solid waste > Landfill > Unclassified | place... | reverse complement strand
GCGGAGATTTTGTTGCTAATGGAGATTTTGATATTTCAGGTGCTAGCGCATTTTCATTTACTTCAACAGCAAATGCCCCACAAGCACTTTATTTGCATGCTAATGGTGGTGCTGCAGAAACTATTGAAGTAACATCTACACAGGGTACAGGAGCTGCTGCAATTGCTTTAACAGCTACTGCCGGCGGAATAACAGAAAATGCCGGACTTGCTTCTAACTCAGCTATTAATCTTATTGCTGGTGCTGGAGGAGTTCAATTTGATGCAGTATTAACTTCTGCTTTTAACGTTGTTGGCGCAGGACAAGATATTCAATTAAATGCTACTGGTGGTTCTGTTGCTATTACTGCAACAGAAGCTTCAGCAACAGCAGTTAATATCACAGCTTCAGATGCTGCAGGTAAAGTTGCTGTAGCCGGTGCTGGAGGACTTACTTTATCTACTACTAATTCAGCTATTTCAGTACAACCTGGAACAGGAGCAGTTAATATTTCAACAGCTGCTACTGCAAACGTAACAACTATTGGTAATATCACAGGCGCTACAGCTGTTAACATTAATACAGGTACTGCAGGTTCAACTATTACTACAACTAATGGCGTCTTTAATGTCGTTACAGGAACAGGAAACATAAGCGTTGGTGCTGATGCCGCTGCAAAAACTATTGCCATTGGTAATGCAACTGGCGCTACAGCAGTTAATATTCTTGGAGGTACTGCAGCTGCAGGACAAATTAACATTGGTGCAAGTGCTAATGCCGTTCCTATTGTTATTGGTAACGTCACAGGTGCTACAGGAGTAACGGTAAATACAGGAACAACTGGATTTGCTCTTACTACAACTAACGGAACTGTCGGTGTTGCTTCAGGAACAGGAGCTATTAATATTGGTACTGATGCTGCAGCTAAAACAATTACTGTTGGTAATAATACTGGAGCAACCATTGTTGATATTAATGCAGGTACTGCCGCAGCTGGTCAAATCAATATAGGAGCTACTGCAAATGCAACCAATATTACTATTGGTAATATTACTGGTGCTAGTGCTTTAGATCTTCTTTCTGGAACAGCTGGTTCTACTATAAGCGCTGTTGGTGATATTCCTGTTACTTCAACAGGTGGAAAAATAACTGTTGATGCAGCTGGTGTTGTAGAAGTTAATTCTTCTGCTGCCGCAATATCTATTGGTAATGATGCAGATGCATTTGCTATCAATATTGGTACAGGTGCTGCTGCTCGTGATATTACTGTTGGTAATGGTACAGGTGCTACTTCCTTTACTCTTGATGTAGGAACAGGTAATTGTAAAATTGGTACTACTGCAACAGCTCATGCTACAACTATTGGATCTACAACTGCAGCTTCTACTCTTACTCTACAAACTCCTGCTGCAACTATGGTAACTGCTGCAAATGGTGTAAGCGTTACTGCTGCTGGTGCAGGAATTTCTCTTCCTGGTGGTTTATTGATTGTTTCTGGAGCAGGAGATCCTAATGGTGCTGTAACCGCTCCTATTGGATCCTTATATCTTCGATCAGATGGTAGTTCAACATCAACTCGTCTTTACGTGAATACAAATAATGCCACTGCTTGGACTAATTTCACAAGTGCAGCCTAGTTGATATTTATTAAGTATTATATTGTGATACCTCTATGTTTAATCAATGTAGAGGTATCATGAAATTAATTAAAAACTGCGAATAAGGAGATATTATGTCTGTTAAAAATACGGTAAAAGCAATAAATGCTTCTTCTGTTGCAGCAACAAGCTTTACAGGATCATTTCAATTATTAACTCCAGCGTCTGGATTAGCGCAGCCATGTTTTTTGCTTCGAATTATTAATAATTCAAGCAAAGACCTTTTTGTCAGTTATGATGGTATTAATATTCATGATTTTATTAATCATGGCGGAGAATGGCTTTTAATGACTCAGGTTAATTCAAGACCAGGATCTCAAGTAGCCTTAATGCCAAAAGGGCAGTTAATTTATATTTTAGGTGACGTTGGCGGCACAGGAGATGTATATTTAACCGGATATTATCAATCTAATTAAAATGAGGAGCTTTTATGAGCTTATCTATACGATTTCGAATAGAACCGGTTCGTACTTTAAATTTTTCTGTTATTAATGGAACTTATATGGGAGTAGGAACTTCATTAACTAATCCCGCAAGGCAAATTTATATACAAAATTTAACCGATGTTATTTTAATGTTTTCACTTAACGGTATTGATGATCATTTTCCCTTACCTGCTAATGGTTATTTTTTAAATGATATTACAACCAATAAAACTAATACACAGGGTTTTTATTTAGCAGAAGGTGAACGTCTTTATGTAAAAGCTCTATCTGTTAATCCAACATTTGGAGACGTTTATTTTTCTGTTATGTATGGCTCTGAAGAAATATAAGGAGAAACGATGAGTCAAGCGGGCAAGTTTTTAAAAGGCATCCCAATCGAATCCTTAACGGGAAATTTCGGCGGACCCATTACTCCTGATTCTTTAAGTAATATTAATATTGTTGGCCTTGGTTTTTTGTATGTTACAGGAGATTTGTTAACACATACATTACTTATTGCTTCATCTTCTCGTGCTCCAGAACAATTTACAACAAATGCAGGGATAGCTATTGCTGATCTTATTAATCATAATTTAAATGTTTTTGGAGCCCATGGTATCAATACTGCCGGGGCTACAGATACGATTACTATTGCAGTTGATAATACGCTTGTTTTGGGAGATTTAGCGCCTGTTTTGGGTACTACATTAGCTATTTCTTCTGGAAATGTTTCTATAGATGCTGGAAATCTTTTATTGCCAGCTACTCTTTCTAATAGTCAGGGCGTTATAAGTGTTGCCACACTTCCATTTATTCATTCTTTTGGAACAGGTAATACATTTGTTGGATCTAATGCAGGTAATTTTGCAGTAACAGGAACAAATCTTTGTGCTTTGGGGGCGCAATCTCTTGATGCTGTAACAACTGGATCATCTAATACCGCAATAGGAACAAATTCTCTATCAAGTGTTTTGACAGGTTCAAATAATATAGGAGTTGGTTATGAATCCGGAAATTCATATATCGGAGCAGAAAGTAATAATATTGTTATTGGTAGCACTGGTGTTGCTGCAGAGTCTGGGGTTATTAGAATTGGTACTCCTGCGACACACACTTCAGCTTTTTTCGCTGGTATAGATGGTGTTAATGTTGGTAGTGTTGCAAAAGTTGTTACTGAGGATTCAAATAAATTGGGAACTGCAACCATAACTGGTGGCGTCGGTATTGTAGTTACTCCAACCGCAAATACCATAACGCTTTCTTATAGTGGTGCTTTAAATTACACTCCTGTAAACACAACTCCTTATGTGGTTATTTCTACAGATACTTATATAAGTGTTGATTGTACTGGATCTGCTATTACTGTTAAATTGCCAGATGCTGCAACCCTACATACTTTATACATCGTCAAAGATAGACTTGGTGGAGCAGCAGCAAAAAATATTACTATTACTACAGTAACAGGAGCAACTCTTATTGATGGAGCAACTTCTTTTGTCATGAATACTAATTATCAAGCAATTAATATTATTGGTAATGGTACTAGTTATGAATTATATTAGGAGATTTTTATGGCTTATAAGCGAATAAGTCCTATTCCTATACAAGAAGGTGGAACTGATGCCACCACTCTTACGCAATATGGAGTACTTTTAGGAGAAGGGACAAGCGCTATTAGTGCAACAACCGCTGGAACTAATGGCCAACTTTTAATTGCTGCTACTACAGCAAATCCAGCCTTTGCAACAGTTACTTCTACAAATAGTACTATTGCCTTTACTACAGGTGCTTCTTCATTAGCAATGGATGTTAATACTGGATTACAAATTGTAAGTGGATTTGAATCATGGGGAGGTTCTGGTAATTATTTTGATGATACTACGCTTGGATCTTTCACTATTTTAAGACCCGGAACAGGATACATAAAAAGCAAGCCTATTTCTTGGCTTGGATCTCAGACTATTACTGGTCTTACTGCGGGAAATACTTATTACATTTATATAGATAACACAGGAACTATTCAAAAAACCACAACATTGTCTGATACACTTTATGAAGATAATATTGTTTTATTTGAATGTTTACGAGATTCAACTCCGGTAACTAACAATCAAATTACAGTTAAAGAAAACCATCCGTTTCAATTTAATACCCAAGCTAGTTTCTGGGCTCATGAAGTAGTTGGAACTGTTATTGAAAACAATGAAAACGGCGCCAATATTACACTTAACGGAACTCAAAAAATACAAATAGATGGGTCTGATACGTTAGCTGATCATGGATTGTATACTACAATTTCTGACAGTAGTGGAACTGGCGTTGTTTTTAATCAAGAATATACAACTGCTGCTGGCAAATGGGCTTTATATACACAATCTGATACTTTTGCTGGAGAATATAATAATGCCGGAACTCCAACAGCTCTTGACGTTGGTAAATTTGGGGTATATACACTCTATGCTTCAAAAGATAATTTAAATACAGCGACACCTATTTATTTTGCAGTTCTTAATACTACACAATATAACAATCTTACTGCTGCTAATACTGCTATATCTAATGGAATCATTGCTCGAGCAACAAATGAATTAATGCAACTTGAAATGTGCCAATTAGGTTACATTATTTATAGCGAAGCAAGTTCTTCTATTGTGCAAGTAATTATAGCTAAAGCAACGCTCAAACAAACATTATCTACAGGAGGTTCTAGTGTTGCTTCTTTAGTTACTACAAATACATCTAATTTTAACGCAATTCTTTCATCTGCCGATACAAATGTACAAGCTGCTTTAGATACGATTGATAATTGGGGCGCTAATGCAACAGCTCACTATACTATGGTTGGTGCTGGAACAAATACGCCACTTGCCGGGATAGCCCCATCTGCTGCTTCTGGTATTCCTTACGTTTCTAATGGCGCATCCGCTGATCCGTCATTTACTACTGCAGTTGTTGCGGGTGGTGGAACTGGTGTTACTACTATGACAACTGCATATGCTCCGGTTTGTGCTGGAACTACAGCAACAGGACCATTACAAGTTGCCTCAACAGGATTAGCTACAGCGGGCTACGTACTTACTTCTAATGGAAATGCTGCGTTGCCAAGCTTTCAAGCTCCTGCTCCTGGCAATTTAACTATCACTTCTATTATTAATACTGATTCGCCCTATACGGTTTTATCTACTGATATCTATATAAAAGCAGATTCTACTTCTGGTGCTATTACAGTAAGGCTTGCAAATGCTCCAACAACAGGACGCGTTGTTTATATTAAAGACTACGCAGGAACTGCTGGTACTAATAATATTACGATCACAACAGTTGGAGGTGCTGTAAATATAGATGGAGCAACTTCTTATGTAATGAGTTCTGCATATCAATCAGCAAGCATTGTCTTTGATGGATCAACATACGAAGTATTTTAGTCATATAAAGGAATTATTATGTCTTATAAACAAAAATTTCCGATATCTACGACCGACGGTGGTCTTGGAGTAACAAGTGTTACCGATAAAAGCATTATCGTTGCTAATGGAACATCTGCTGTAACTTTTATTACCAATACTGCAACAGCCTATCCATTACTTTCTGTTAGCGGCAATGCGCCTGCTTTTAGTGGGCCAGTAACTGTTCCTGCAGGAGGTACCGCTTTAACAAGTTATTCGCTTGCACGAACATTGATTTTTGCAGGAACTACAGCAACTGGAGCTTTTCAAGAATTAGGAAGCCTTGGAAATGCTAATGAGGTTCTTACTTCAAATGGAGCTGGAGCGTTGCCTTCATGGCAAGTATTTTCTGGCGGAGGAAATACTTATTTTCAAAAATTTACATCAGGAAGTACCTATACACCAATAAGCGGCATGAAATATTGCATTGTTGAATGTTACGGTGGAGGAGGCGCAGGAGGAGGATCTGGACCAGGAGCTTATCTTTATACTAATGGAGGGGGAGGTGGCGGAGCAGGTGGTTATTGTATGGATACTTTTTCAGCGGCGACTATTGGAGCTAGTCAAACAATATCTCTTGGTGCTGGAGGAACTGGCAGCGCAGGAACAGATGGAGGAAATGGCGGCGATACTACATTTGGTTCATTATTAACAGCGGGTGGCGGATCTGGCGGAACTTTTTTAACTACAGATTCGGGAAGTAATGGATATTCAGTTTTGGGAGGAGCCGGTGGTTCTGCGTCAGGAGGAAGTGTTAATATTGCAGGACAAAATGGTTATCCGGCTTATCTTATTCACACTGGTTACGCAACAGGTGGAAAAGGAGGGTCTTCTTATTGGGGATCTGGCGGCAATCATTTATATACAACTGGAGCTGCCGTTAATGGTAATAATGCTACAGGATATGCAGCGGGTGGCGCTGGAGGAGCAAAAGTAGTTAATGATGCTACAACTTCTACTGGAGGAAATGGAACCCCAGGTCTTATTTATATACGAGAATATGTTTAATTGGAGAAAAATATGTCTTATAAGTGGAATACTCCAATAGATACGACTATTGGTCTTACTAATAAAAAAACATTTACAGCTCATGGAATATTAATAGGAAATTCTGGAACTAATTCTGTTGACACTATTTCTCCAGACGCTACTGTTGGCAAACCTATTTTGTCAGCCGGAGCGTCTTCTGTACCTGCTTATACAACTTTATTATTAACACAAGGAGGAACAGATGCGACTTCTTTTGTTGCATATTCTCCTGTGTGTGTAGGAGATACAACAACAGATCCATTACAATCGGTTGCTAGTTTGGGAACTGCAAATAATGCATTAACATCAAATGGGGCAGGTTCGCTTCCAACATTTTCAACATCTATTTCTACTAGCGTTTCAACATTAACATCTATCAATATGCAAGTATTTACTTCTTCTGGTACTTATACGCCTACAGCAAATCTTTTGTTTTATATTGTTGAGGCTGTTGGAGGAGGTGGTGGAGGTGGTGGAGTTGCTGCTAATTCTGCGGGATATGGATCTGGTGGTGGAGCTGGTGCTTGTATAAAAGCGCAATTTGCAGCAAATGGTTCTCAAACAGTCACTATAGGAGCAGGAGGAACTGGTGGGGCAAATACAGGAGGAACTGGAGGAACAGGAGGAACAACGAGTGTTGGCTCTCTTGTATCTGCTACAGGAGGAAGTGGCGGCGTTTATGTTGTAGCTAGTGGAACGGCTACAAAGGGACTAGGTGGACTTTCTGGTGGAACAGAAGAAGATGGAGAACTTGTTTTTCATAAGGCAAGTGGAAGAGGAGGATCTTCTTCTTATGGAGGAGCAGGAAGGGCTCTTTGTGAAGATTTAAATACAACTTCTACAGTTGCAGGAAATGCAGGAACAGGATATGGTTCTGGAGGTGGAGGTGCGTATAAAAATAACACGTCTGCTTCTGGAGCAACAGGAGGAGCAGGATCAGCAGGAATTGTAATCATAACAGAATTTGTTTCTTAAAGGATTTATTATGTCAAATAAAAGAACGAGTCCATTTTCTGTTGTTGATTCTGGCACCGGAATTAGTGCTCCTACAGCGAATAGTCTATTAGCTGGAAATGGAGCTTCTGCTACTTCTATTATTGCCAATCCTGGAACAACTGGAATTGCTTTAGTAAGTGGTGGAGCAAGCGCAGACCCTTCATTTACAACGGTTTCAGTTGCTGGAGGAGGAACTGGAAATACTACTTTTACTGCTTATTCGCTTATTTGTGGAGGAACAACAACAACAGCAGCCTTACAAAATGTTTCTGGTCTTGGAACCTCAGGACAAGTTTTAATTTCTAATGGTGCTGGAGTTTTACCCTCATGGGCAAGCGCAAGCGCGTCAGGATCGTTTCTTACAAGTGTTGTACAACAAATTTTTACGGCAGATGGAACATATACACCAACAAGCGGTATGAAATATTGTATTGTTGAAGCAGTAGGTGGCGGTGGTGCCGGAGGAGGAACCTATCATAGCTCCACTTATCAAATTGTTGGAACTGGGGGCGGTTCTGCTGGTTATTCGAGAAGTATTTTTTCAGCAGCGACTATTGGAGCTAGCAAAGCAGTAGTTATTGGCGCTGGAGGAACTGGCGTATCAAATGGAAACGGAAACAACGGATCAGATACTACATTTGGAGCGACATTATTGGTTGCTAAGGGAGGCGGAGGTGGTTATGCAGCACCTAATACGACCTATTTCTCTTATACTGCTGGCGCAGGCGGAACTGCTGGCACTGGAGATATTGCTTGTACCGGATCTCCTGGATATATGGGAAATTGGAATATTATTTGTTCTGGTCCTGGAGGAAATTCATATTTCGGAACTGGAGGAGCAGCTCGAGCAACCACAAAAACGTCGAGCGCAGGAAATGCAGGAACAGGATATGGTTCTGGAGGAGGAGGTTCTTTTACTTATAAAGGAGGCACTGATCAAACAGGAGGAAATGGAGCTAATGGCATTTTAATTATTACAGAATATATATTTTAAGGAGATAGCATGTCATTACGATTAGATGGTAAAAATCCCTTATCTTATATGGGAGTTACCCCTGTTCAACCACCTCAACAATTGATTAAGAAAGTTCGTCCTACTGCAAATGACTTTCAAAATATTGAGATTGGAACATTATGGCTTATTCCTTCGCAAACATCTGGACCTTCAGAAGAATTATGGCAATTAATGAGCAAATCGAATAATGTTGCTGTTTGGAATCAGATTAATGCAAGTAGTGGGTCTACTTATCCAGTCAACGAGATTTTGGTTGGTACAGGAACTACAAATATAAACACCATTCCGGTTGGTTCTGCAGGATCGGTGCTCACATCAAACGGAGTTGGATTTGACGCAAGTTTTCAAAGTCCTATTTCTGGAGCATTAACATTTACTCCTGTAAATTTTGCAATGACTCCTTATGATGTATTATCAACAGATGAATTTCTTACTGTTGATCTAACAGCTGGAGCTATAACTATAAAATTGCCTAATAGTACAACTACTGGTCGCGTTGTGTATGTTAAAGACACAAAGGGACTTGCATCAACAAATAATATAACCATTACTACGGTGGGAGGAGGGCCTATAATTGACGAAGCTGCATCAAGTATTGTGAGTTCTAATTATCAATCTGTTAGTATTGCTTTTGATGGAACAAAATATTGGATTTATTAATAATAATATAAAGGATCTTTTATGTTTGAGGCTTTGTATATGAAATTTCTTTTTATAGGAATCGCATTTGTGGCAGTCGCAGGACTAAATTATGGATTTAAGTGGAAGAATGACAATAAAGTAGAACAGGCAATAGAAAAAATCGTAAAAGATGAAACAGGAATGGATGTTGATTTAACTCCATTTGATGGAAGTAATACAGAAAAACCAGATGATATGGCAACTTTTGATTTAGAAAAAGCAATCAAAGATAAAACAGAAAAGAAATAAAAAGACAGATACGTTAAAGAGAACTCAAAATTCTTAACGTATCTGTGCTTGTACAAAATAAACAAGGAGAGTTGTTTATTAACCTTTTTTACCTAAAGCATTTTGTATTTCTACTTGAAGACTTTCTTCAGGAAATTCGTTTGAAAATGTTCCTATAAAAATCCAATTAGGAGAATCTTCATTTTGACTTATTTGAATATAAATATCAAATTCTTTATATCGAGTTACTTTGCATTCAGTGCCATATGGTGCATGATCGAGTTTACTTGGCTCTCCAAATCGGATTATTCGTTCCATTTCCAAAGACTCCTGTTCTATTTTAAATAAAATCTTGATTATTTTATCACGATGTTTTTCTTTTATAGAAATTTGTTTTTTATCTAAGATTATTTATTTGATACCGTTGCGAGCGTTTTTAATAGCTCTTATTCGCTCTATAGAGGCTCTAAACTTAGATTTAGGAATATCTGCTATTGATTGTATCTTAAGTCCTTCAATAACCATGGATGCGATATCAGGATATTCCGAGAGTTCATATTCTACTTCTTCACGTTGTTCAGGAGTAATAGTTTCTACAGATTCTTCTTTAGGATTGTATTTAGTATTAAGAGAAGTTCCTTTAGCAAAAGTTTCTCTTGATGTTGCTACGGCTGCTTCTCCATCATCATCTTCATCTCCTGTGACTACGCCAATAAGAGCAGCATAACACATACGCTTAAGATAGGTGACATAAGAGCATACAGATTGAATATCATTTTTAAGTGGAGTTATTCGAGCTTTAGATAGAATCCATTGACCAGAAGCATGAAAAAGAATGGTGGTAAGTGTTGAAAGACCTTCTTGATCAAAAGTAATTTGTTGAGAGACAGAGAGACCATTTTTGGTAAGAGCAGGTCTTGATGCGGCGATAATGGCTTGAAGATCTGCGTAACTACTTTTGAAGTAAGGATTAGTTTTATTAAGCCCTGCAACAGACATTTCAGATTGAGCTTTAGCAAGAGCTATAGTTAAATCTTTTATTTCAGATGATCTAGTTGGTTCAGAATATACGATTTTTTCATTAGCAAGTCTTTGTATTTCTTCTTTTAAAGCTTTGAACTGAGCTTGAATTTCAAGCATTTCTGGTAATTCCATATAGTTCCTTATATAAATCGATTATTGTTGATTGCTTCTTGAAGACAGATAAAATCACAGTAATCACTTCCTGAAAAAGAAGATATAATTGCTGAACAATTTTTACAATGGTTCGATTCTTTTGAAGTATCTATAGAATTTTGAATGACATTTTGTGACGAGTTTTGATTTTGATTTTCCATGAGTTCTCTTTCTATTAAATTTTCTCCATTAATAAAGTAACACATAATAAACCAATTGTAAACAGAGTTGTTCTGAGATATATTGAATACATCGATGAATCTGATAAATGAAAGGGTGTTTATGTTTACGGAAAAAGATGAAATTTTATTAGAAAGATTATTAAAAGTTTTGAAACAAGAGCCGATATCGTTAACAGAATTTTGTCTGCGTACGAGCATATCAAGATTAGCATTACATTCATTTATGAGTAAAAAAGGAGGATTATATTTTAGAAATCGTATGAGAATAGAAAAATATTGTTCTGAAAGAGAATAAACAAATAAAAACTTCCACAAGAAAAAAATAGTTCTTGTGGAAGTTTTTATTTTAATTTACATTGGTTTTAAATTTTTTGCCCACCACAGCACGCAACTTAAAACAAATGAATCTACAAGAATACTTTGAACAAAAAATTCCACCCAGATTTTTTTAATCAAAGCAGAACAATTTGAAATTCATTCCATATAGATAGGAATAATCAAAGCCCCATTTCAGTAGGGAAAGTGGGCACAATCATAGAGGAAATCCCCCAGGATTGTGAGTACTTCAAATGAAGTACCAAAAAAGATTAAAGGAAAACAAAATAAAAAGCAAGAGAAATATGTTTAGCAAAAGGATTTTTAGTGAATAGAGAGAACTGGAGCAAAGAGCGAATTATTTCAGTTTGTATTAAAAACGTAAAATAGGAATTCGGTTTGAATAACGAACTAGTAACAGTAAGTAATTCAGGGGCAAGTATTAGATATAAGTTGATGCCTCTTGAGTCAAAAGATATTGAGATAGATCAAATCCAGAAGAATATTCTTGATTGTCTTTTTATGTTTATGGATCCGTTTGAAGGAATATCGCATATAGGGCAAGAGAGAATAGCTTCTATGATTGGTGTTTCTCGTAAGACTATCTTGTTAAAAATTAAGGCTCTTGTTTCATTAGGGTTGCTTAAAAAGATGTATAGACAGAGAACTACTTGTGTTTATTCATTTACTAAGAATTTTTTAGATTCTTTGATTATGAGTAAATCTATCTTTTCTCATCTTGAGCAATTTATTAATCGTCTTTTTAAGTCGAGTACTAGAAATCCAGCATACCTATCTTTTATGGCTCTTGTTTTGAAATATCGAAAAAAGCTTAGTCTGATCAAGTTTGACACACTTATTAATATGAATTTATTATTTAATAAATTTATTACTTCTGTATACAACCTTACAGGTACTAAGAGTCTTCCCACTTCAAAGAAAACTGGCTATTATTGTTTTAAAAAACAAATAAAAACAAGAAAAGCAGGGTCAGGCATGCAAAACGGGGTAGAATACATATCGCCCACTCTTGAAAAGATCACTAAAGAATTACATCTTAACCTTTGGGGTAAGATAAAATTATCTGCGTATTGTGATGTCGCATTGGAATATGCGTATCAACAAGCACGCTATGAAAAAAATCTTAAAGACCCATTTTACTTTATTGGCAAAGTTGCTTATCAGTATTGCGTAGACAGAAAAATCTTAATCAATAAAAAATTTGCAGAACATCTTGCTCAAAAGCACAATATGCCTGCAAAGCCAGAAACATATTATCTTCCTAAACCAACTATCTCTATTCCTGTGCCTCAACGTCAATTCCCTGACTACAAGTATAAAGATCAAAAAATACCACATCCTATGTTTGCATCTTTTGCTCCCGAATGGGTTAACTTAACTGAAAAGAAAGAAGAACTATTTGTAAACCCTTTTTCCTTTTAGAGGCTCTTTATGAAAACTTATATCATTAAAGGTGATCCGATTCCATTAGCTCGAGTTCGTCATGTTAGAAATAGAATTTATGATCCACAAAAAGAATTAAAGGCTATAGCAACTATTGATTTAGAACGACAACATGATCAAGCTCCTCTTCTTTTAGGTCCTCTTCATCTTAATGTTATTTTTTATATGAAGCCTCCTGAATCTTGCTCTGCTAAAAAGCGTGCAGCGCTTTTTAATCAACCCCATATCTTTAAACCAGATCTAGATAATCTTATTAAATTTATTTGCGATATTTCTTCTGGTGTGATTTATCATGATGATTGCGCTATATTTTCTATAACTTCAAAAAAAATTTACGATTCAAACTCAAGAACTGAATTCTCATTCACTTCTATTTTGCAGGAGGACCATGAAAAAAAGTAAAGCTAAAAAAGTAAATACTATCACACGATCTTTAGGTGACAACGCAGAAAGGGAAGAGAAAAAATACGAATGGATAGAGGATTGTTTCGATCTTAACAGTTTCAAAATGAAACCTATTTCTATGGGGTATCTTAAAAAACTTGCAGAAGATCTTCTTAAATGGGTTGACAGCGATAGAGATGCTTTATTGATTAAAGAATATATCAACGCAAAAAAGATAAATATGGCAGATTACTATCGCTGGAAAGAAAGATGTCCTGAATTACAAAGATCTCATGATTACGTTCTAGCTGTTTTAGGAGAACGAAGGGAAAAAGGACTTATCTCAAGAAAGCTTGAACCAACATCAGTTACTTTTATGATGCCTCATTATTGCAAAGAATGGAAAAACCAAGTTGAATGGCGTAATAATTTACGTAAAGAGGTAGAGGCAACAAAAGAATCCAAAACTATTATCTTAGAACGTCTTGATTCTAACGATTTGCAGCCCATTGCGCAGGTTAAACCCGACACAAACAAAACAGAATAGACATAACGCATGTAAAATGATATGCTGTTTTTAGCGTTACATAGTTGTGAAGGGAAATGATATGGAAAAAAAATTAATAGTCTTTGGGTTAGGGTCGGTTTTTGCAATTCATCCTGCTTTTCATGTTCCATTTGAATCTGGTAATGTTCGTATAGAGTTACACTTTGAAGCAGTTGTGAATGATAAAGAAGTTTTATTTGAAACACCTTTTTTCACTAAGAATGATTTGCCTATAGAGTGCCATTGTGGAAAAAGAGCGTTAAAGATCGTTGCAAAAGAAGGGAAGGTTTCTGGCTTTTGTATAGAGCATACCCCACAAGAGCAACGCATTGCTTTTATTGATAAACAAAATAAAGATTCTTATGAAAAGATATCTTTAGAGTCTATTGCTCATCATGAAACAAATAAATGCGTGAATTTAAAAACAGCCAAGGATGACGATAAATCGTCTGAGTTGAAAGAAAATACTGTTTCGAATAAAGACACTAAAAAGAAATAAGCGTGCGGCTGGCGCGCTCCTTGACGCGTTGTCGCAAAAGTAATAAACCCCTTCAAGGAACAAAGGACGGAACATGTCATTAAAATCAATTTTCTTTTCTTTTCTTATAACTTCAGCAATGGTATCTTTTGCAGGTTCTCATGGAACAACTCCTCCAGCATCACCTCTTTCTCATGGAACAACACCTCCGACTTCTCCAATTTCTCCAAAAGATACTAAAAAAGTTCAAAGGGTTTTAATTCCTTTTGTTCTTAATAAATAGTTAATTAAAAGAGGCAGTTTAAACTGCCTCTTGCTTTCTTAATTAGGAGAATCTTATGATTAAATGGATCTATTCTTTCATTAAGCATTTTTGTGCGTTCTTTCTTGGTTTTTATGCACTGCGTTATTTGAGCTCTTTCTTTTTAGGAGCTATTTGTTGTTGTTTTTTATTTTGTGGTTGTCTTTCTCAATCATCTTTTGAGAAAGAATATTCCATTCGAGTAAAAAACGATGCGCAATTTGTGAATAATGTTTTTACTCGCACAAATCAAATAATAGTTAATGGAACTGAAGAAAAATGTTCTTGTGGAAAAGATCCTGTAGTGGTACTCATTTTGTATGGAGAATTACACGTCTATTGTTTTAATTGTATAGTCAAATTAGCTTCACAGTTAGCTAATTATCAATCGAAAGAATCATAATGAAAAAATTATTAGTTGTTCTTTTTTGTTCTCTTCCTCTTTTTTCCGCAGATAAACCTAATCCAGCATTTACTCCTGAGCCTGAAGCCTTAAGGGCAATACAAGGTAGTTATTTAAAAAAAATACTTAACCCCTTTCGAGAAGAGAAAGATTCTGCATATTTAGGTATTAACAATATTACTTTTGAGAATCAATTTGGTATTTTTGGCGATTCTGTTGTAATTGATTCACCAAAAATGTTTATTGATGGTAAGCTAGTGGTGTGTCATTGCGGCAAACCAGCTATTGGTGCTGTTATTAGACACGGAAAATGTGTGGCATATTGTTTAGAATGTGCTCCTCGAAGAGGAATGCGTCGCTAATATATTTTTAAGGAGGAAGAAATGTCTAAGAATTATACAAAAGCAGAATTAACTCAAATTATTCGTGATGTTTTGTGTGGTGCCTTAGAACATATGGAAGCTATAAAGACAGAGCTTCGCAAGTTTGACATCAAAGATGAAAAAACTTGCGATCCTGTTATTTTATCTCGCGCTAAAGTACTCTCTTTAACGCTTACTTGTATCAATGATATTATTCATCCTGCTCATAAGCTTTGTTATCGTCTTTTTGAGAACAATAATGCTTATTTTGATTTACTTATAGATCATCATAAGCTTGCCTTCTCAAAAAAGATGTTACCGCCTTGTTTTTGTGAAACTTGTAAAAAATTAACACAAGAAGAAAAGGATAAAAATGCAAAAAGCGAACAACCGATTGTCAATGATCAATCTGGCAGCGCCGTTAACTGAATCTGAGCTTAAAGAAAAAGAATTTATTGCCAGAAAACATACTAAAGGTGCTCCTATGCTTAATAAGTTTATAGGAAAAAGATTTGGTAAATGGACAGTTATTTCTCTTGCTCCCAAAAAACCAAATAAAAGAGCAATAATGCTTCTTTGCGGTTGCACGTGTGGGGCTGAAAAAGTTATTGCTGTAAACAAATTAAGATGTAAAAAAACTAGGCAATGTGTTTTGTGTGGAAAAAATAATATTAAAATGAAGAGGGAGAATAAATGAGTCGTGTTAGTAATGTTGAATTTGATTGGAACAGTAGAAAGAAAATAGGCGATCTTACTGGAAAAAGATTTGGTAACTGGCTTGTAGTTTCTAAAGATCTTGAAAAAAAATCTTTTTTTAATGTTATTTGTGATTGTGGAGATGCTCATAGCATTTCCTCTCGTAATCTTTCTTCGGGAAGAAGTACTATGTGTGCAAAATGTCGCCATAAAGAAAGAAGAGAAAAAACAAGACGGTATTTTGATTTAAAAGGACTTAATGGGACTAAGTAATATTACTTCTTTTGGTGTAGAAAATGCTATTAGACTTAATAGATTTAAGCCTCGAGAATATCAATTAGATTTATGTAAGAAATTTGAGTCTAATGAACTCAAGAAATATCTTGTAATTTGGCCTAGACGTGCTGGAAAAGATATTTGCTGTCTTAATTTATTGTTGCGTGCTGCTTTGCGTCGTGTAGGAACTTATTTTTATATTTTTCCTACGTTTCAGATGGGAAGACGTATTTTATGGGATGCCATAGATATTTCAGGTCGAAGAATTTTAAGTTACTACATTCCTGATGAAATTATTGAATCAAAGAATGAACAAGGAATGCGTATTCGTCTTATCAATGGTTCTCAAATTCAAATTATTGGATCTGATAATTTTGATCAGACACTTGTAGGAACGAATGCTTTGGGTATGGTATTTTCAGAATATGCATTAAGTGATCCGCGAGCATACTCTTTTTCTCTTCCTATTTTAAAGGCTTCTAATGGTTGGGTTTTAATGGCATCAACACCTCGTGGTAAAAATCACCTCTGGGAATTATTTAATATCGCTCGAGAATCTCCTGATTGGTATTCTCAAAGATTAACTATTGATGATACTGGACATGTTCCATTAGAGGAAATAGAAAAAGATATTGTTGAGGGACAAATGTCTCGCGATCTTGCTATGCAAGAATGGTGGACGTCTTTTGATTTAGGTATCGAAGGAAGTTTTTACGGCAGACAAATTGATCAATTGCGACAAAAAGGACAGATCGCTTCTGTTTTATGGGAGCCCTATTTTCCTGTTCATACTGCATGGGATCTTGGATATAATGATCCGACAGTTATTATTTTCTTTCAGGTTATAGGACAAGTTATTCGTATTATAGATTGTTATGAGAATACGAAAAAAGGCTTAGACCATTATGCAAAAATCATAAAAGAAAAAGAATATGCTTATGGTAAGCATTTGGCTCCGTTTGATATCGCCGTTCATGATTTATCTACCGGAATAAGTCGTTGGAAAATGATGCATGATTTAGGCGTTACTTTTGTAAGATATCAAGAAAGTCAGCCAAGTATAGAAGATGGTATAGAAGCGGTACGTAGAACATTGCCTAAGGTTTGGTTTGATGAAAAAGCTTGTGCGCCGCTTATCAAAGCATTAGAAAATTATCGCCAAGAATATGATATTAAAAGAAAAGTTTATAAGTCTAATCCTCTCCATGATTGGTCGTCGCATTTTTGCGATGGGTTTCGATATCTTTGCGTTGGTTTGCCTAAAATAACAGCAACTTCATCTCCTGAAGCTTTAGAGAAGCGTTATAACGAAGCTGTATATGGTGTTGATAACTCTCGTACACCTAATATTTTCAGAGACGACTTGCCAAATTATTAAGAAAGGATTTTATGGTTAAAAAAGAATACGAAGAACTGCGATTACAAATAGAACGTTTTTCTGGGGCGATTTCTGAAATTTATTTCTTACTGGATCAAATCCTTTCTAAAAGAGATAAAGGGTTTACGGTTACCTTTAAAGATAAGAAATATGACTTTCATCCACCAACAACAAGTGATGAAGCACATAAGCTTTTTATTAAGCGTCTTATTCTTACTAAAAAATTATTAAAATATTGCACAACTCGTCATATTGATAATTATCCAAAAGATTCAGATCATATTTGGCAAGACATTTTATGTTTTACCATGGGAATTGATCCAAAAGAAGTGCAATTTGAAAAGTATTCTATTGCTACTGAAGGTTCTGAAGAAATAGATATTAAAAAATCGATTTCTTTAGACAAAAGAAATTATCAAGTAAAACAGGAACTTGAACATGATATTTAAATTCTTGAATAAGATTCGTTTATGGTTATATAGTTTTAGAATTCGTTATAAAACAGAAGACAATTTTATTGATCATTACGTTGCTTATGATATTCTTCAGCAGGATGCGCGAGCAATGGAAATGATAAAGCGTGTTAAGAAAGCATTTGAACAGCAACAACAAGCCATAAATAATCGCGTTTTAAAAATGCATGATCCAGCGTGTCCTGATATTTTTAATTGTACAAAGTCTGCCTGTTTTAAAAGAGAGCCAGACAAAATTGTTTCTGATCCTTATAGAGTAAAAAGAAAAGAATAGTTGAGTGAAGATATTACTTTTTGTGGGCCTTACACATATAAAATGTTCCCTGTACTTACATTAATGTAAGGCCCGTTAAATTATTTGCTCTTTGTTTGTAATTAATTTTTTTTACTTTAATTGCAACCTGCTTCTATACTAAAACAAAGACATTCTTTATTTTTTATTTATAAACAAGGATGTAGAAAATGCTTTTTCCTCAACTCGGACCTCAATATTATGACCAAACAGAATCTGATAAGGCTATTTTATCGCGTATGGAGGCCTTTTACGCAGAATCTATTACTATTAATCAATCTTTTTGGTCAGAAGCTGATACCGATACTCGTTTTGAAGTAGGTGATCAAACTCTTTGGAATGATATTTATGGAAATCTTCCATCTAATAGACGGCGTCAATTTAATTTTAATCGTATTAGACGCGTCATTAATATGATTTCTGGACATCAACGTAGAAACAGAAAGTCTACTATTGTAGTTCCTGTTGAAAATGGAGATGATCAAACAGCAGATCAATTTTCAAAAATTATGCTTTGGATTAATAATCAGGAAAGCGTTCTTGAAACTATTTCTGAAGCTTTTCAAGGAGCTCTTGTTACGGGTATGAATTTATTACAGGTATGGGTAGATTATAGAAGCGATCCAGTTTCGGGAAATATTAAAATTGATAATTGTAGTTATAATAGCTTTCTTATAGATCCTTATTTTAGAAAACCAGATTTATCTGATTGTAATGCTCTTTGGAAGCGTTCTTTTCTTACTAAAAAAGAATGTATTTCTTTATTACCAAACAAAGCAGAAGAATTACTTGGTCTTATAGGAAATGATTCAGGAACTGGCCGTGATGGAAAGTTTCAATTCATGCCTGAATCGTATAACTTCGGATATAAAAATTTACTAACCTATGACGAATTTTATTATCGCGATTACCGAACTCAAAAGATGTTGGTTGATACTCAAACAGGCGAGACCATGGAATGGAAAAGCGAAAATAAAGAAGGATTAGATAAATTCTTGACACTTTATCCTCAGATTACTGTGGTAGACCAAGAAGTTCCAACGGTTAAATTGGCTATTGTTGTACAAGGAAGAGTAATGTATGACGGACCAAATCCTATTGGCATAGATTCTTATCCATTTGTTCCGGTTTTAGGTTACTATAATCCGCAAATGCCTTATTTCCCTTGGCGTATTCAAGGAGTAGTTCGTGGTTTGAGAGATGCACAATATTTATATAATCGTCGACGTATCATTGAACTTGATATATTAGAATCTCAAATCAATTCTGGTTGGATTTATAAAGAAAATGCTTTAGTAAATCCAAAAGATGTCTTTCTTTCAGGACAAGGTCGTGGTCTTGCATTAAAAGAAGAAGCTGCAATGACTGATGTTCAGCAAATTCAACCACCACAAGTTCCTCCTTCAATGATTCAACTTTCAGAATTATTAGCCAAAGAGGTCTCTGAAATCAGTGGTGTTAATGAAGAACTTTTAGGATCTGCTACTGATGATAAGGCTGGAATATTATCTATGCTTCGTCAAGGAGCTGGGCTTACAACATTACAGGTTCTTTTTGATCAATTAGATAGATCTCAAAAACAACTTGGAAAGATTATTCTTGATATTATTCAAGCAAACTTTACTCCTGGAAAAGTTAAAAAAATATTAAACGAAGATCCAACCGATCAATTTTATAATAAAGCTTTTGGTAAATATGATTCGGTAGTTGAAGAAGGGCTTAATACAGGAACACAAAAACAAATGCAATTTGCGCAAATGCTTCAACTTCGTGAAGCTGGAGTTCCTATTTCAACAGAAGATTTACTTGAGGCAGCAACGCTTCAGAATAAGAAAAAAATCATTGAAAATGCAGTTCAAGCAGCACAGCAATCACAGCAAGCTCAGCAAATGCAAATGCAATCAGCTATGCAAGAACAACAAGCAAAAGTACAACTTGCTCAATCTCGTTCTATGGCAGATCAAGGATTGTATATGGAACGCGCTTCTCGAGTTAATGAAAATAAAACATTGGCAATTGAAAGACTTCATAAAGCAAATCAAGAAGATCAAGCTGCAACATTAGATAAAATAAAAGCTGTTAAAGAACTTGAAAATATGGATATTTCTCATTTAGAAAAACTTATAAGTTTAGTAAATTCTTTGAAAAATCCAGAAACAGTACAATCAGAAACAGGTGTTGCAAGAACAGTTGCTTCATAATGATAAATGCTTTTATACTTTAAAAGTATTTTCTAATAGTTAGAGGATATGTAAATATAAACCTTGCAGCATTGATCTCAATGGACTGCAGTTGCTTATAGAAAGGCCTAATATGGCAAAAAGATTCCATGAATCATTTGGTTCAGAAAAAAAATATCATGCAAATATGCCAACAGAAGTTATCCAAACAGATTGGCCAAAAGCTGGCAATCCAATGGATTACAAATTGGATGACACTATTGAAGGAATTGATCAACAATTAGAACAAGACCATTCAAAAGCTAAAAAACATGAAAGAAAACCTTTCAGAGGTTAATATGCCTATCATGCCAAGACTAAAATCAGTTAGTACTAAAATCGCATTCTCTATTTTAGGAACTCCAGCGAATTTAAAGGAAAAGAAAACTCCTATTCAAAGAAAAATAGACAGACAACTTCTCCATCAAAATACGCAAAGGGTTCGCTAAATAGACAAGAACTCTCTGAAAGTATCCTCCTCCTTTCTTTTAGAGAGTTCTTACTATATTTAAGGAATTATTGTGGCAATTAAAAAGAAAATCATGAAACATCTTGCTTCAGATATTAAAACATTTAAACATGAAGCTGATGAAGATAAAAAGCTTATGAAATCTATTAGAGAAGCTCATGCTATGCGCGAAGAACAGGCTAAAAAACTTGGTGTTTCTTATTCTAATAAATCGCATCATTCGAAAAAACACGATCCAAAACATCATTCAAAAAAGCATAAAGATCCAAAGAGTCGTTCAAAGAAATTAGTTTCTAAAACTCTTTTAAAAACTCCTCATGCAAAAGCAAAAGTTAAAAAGGTTATGGAAGAATATAAATCTGGATCATTACATTCAGGAAGCAAAAAAGGACCTCGAGTAACTAATAGAAAACAGGCGATTGCAATAGCGCTTCATTCTGCTCGAAAGCATTCTAAATAGATTTTTTGTACAATGTTTTTCATACTCGTTGATTCTATCGATCAACTATCTTTTGAAATCAGGAGCTTCTTAAAAGTTGCTCCTGATTGATTTTTAACTAAAAAACAAACATATTTAAAATGTAAGAATAATTTTAAACAGGGAAAATATGGAATTAATAAGAAGAAGATGTCATATATATATAGGGTTTTTGATAGTTCTTTTATTATATGCTTGTTTTTTGTTTTCATCAGAAAATGAAAAGAAACCTTTTGAATCAGCTCGAGAAGCGGAAGAATATTATATTAAAAGAGAGAATGAGCCTTTACCCAGAAAAGCAGATCATTTTATTATAAAAAAAGGCATATTCGTTGTTTTAAAAAAGAAGGAACAAGATGGTAACAAAAGAGACGAAGAATAAAACGGTTGGTGCTATTTCTCAAGAATTACAACAAAAAACACCAGAGTCTATTAATCCTATTGAGATTCAAAGAGCAACAGAGAAAGAATATTTAGAAAATCTTATTTGGGCAGTAAAACATGCCAAAAAACAAGTAGATTGTTCTAGTCTTGATGGACATGCTACTTGTAAAGATCGAGTTCCTTTAGAAAAAGATTTTTACATTGCTGCTCTATTGAAAAAAGAAAAGCTTTTAGAAAATGTACTGCGGAATTATTTTGTTCCAACGGTTAGTTGTCCAACACCTCATTTTGATCAGACGGTATATAAATACGATCATAAAAAAGAAACAATTAATCTTTTATGGGTTGTTCCTGATCAAGAAACTTGTGAAATATTTAAAGAAAATAAAGAAAAGATTGTTCCTGAAGAAAGAGCGTTATTGAATTACGTTTTAAATTATTACAATGGTTCTTTATTTTTATTAGCAAAAGAACTGAATGGTGAAATTAAACAAGCTGGTTGTGCTTTAAAATAATTATAAGAGAAGGATATATTTTTATGGCAGCAGGAAAAGCTATTAATAAAAAAAGTTTTTATGGCAGCTCAGAAGTTGGACAAACTCCTGACATTGCAATGCCTCCCTTAGATGAACAAACTCCTATTGCTCAAACAGCACCAAATCCATGGGATGCTCAACAAAAAGAAATGGCACCAGTTGAACAACCATTGGTTGGAGAAGCTGAAAGAGATGTTCAAGAATCTTCAACTATTCAACAAACTGACTTACAACAAGAAATCGTTGAGCCAGAGAAGAATATAGAGCCAATTATAGAAAAAAATACAAAGAGTAATAAAACTGCCCAAGAAAGCTTTAAAGAAATTCGTATAGCAAAAGAAAAGGCAGAAAAAGAGCGCGATGTTCTTTTAGCACAATTTATTGAAATGCAAAATAAATTACAGGCAGCACAGCCTAAACAGCCAGAAGTAGAAGAGCCAGACGAATTCAATATTGATCCAGATGCTATTGTTGAAGGAAAACAATTAAAAGCAGTTGCTCGTAAAATGAAAGAAATGGAAAAGCAACTTTATAAATATCAATCTCAAAGCCAAGAAGTTGCTATCGAAGCAAAATTAAAGGCGCAATTTCCTGATTTTGAAGACGTAGTTTCTAAAGAAAATGTTGAAATTCTTAATGAACAATATCCCGATATTGCAAAAACATTACGCGAAACAAATGATTTATATAATAAAGCAACATCTGCGTATAAAATTATTAAAAATTTTGGTATTCATAAAGAAGCACAAAAAGAATTATTGTATGGTCAAGATAAAGCAAAAGCATTAGAAAACGTTTCTAAGCCAAGACCATTAGCTTCAGTTTCTCCTCAACAAGGCGATTCTCCTTTATCTAAGGCAAATGCTTTTGCTAATGGTATGACAGAAGAGCTTAAGGCACAATTAAGAAAAGAAATGCAGAGTGCTCGTCGTAATTTATAATGTAAAGATTTTTGAAGAGAGATAATTAATTTAGAGTTTTATAAAATCTTTACATTCTTATATAGTGTTTATAAGCGCAAACTGTAAGCCGTCGCTTAGCTTTTTCCTGACGCAATAAAGATCTCGTCAATCTTAAGTATAGTAAAACTATGCAAAATATAATTTGCATAACTGTTTAATCTAATAACTTAAGGAAACTTTTATGGCAATTACAACTACTTCATCTTTGCCAGCTCCTGTACAGCAATCGTTTAGCTATAAGCTACTTGCTGTTCCAGTTCCAAATATGATTCATAAAATACCTGCAATGCTAAAAAATATGCCTCGCAATGGTGGTACAACCCTTCGTATGCGTCGTTATAATCCTTTAGCAACAGCTATGGTTCCACTTGGAAATTCAGGTGTAACACCTCCAGCTCAACAATTAACTGCTGTGGATAAACTTTATGTCCACATTAAATCTTTGGTAATCGACTTGGAACTCCTTATGGGACAACAAGGCGCAAGCGTAATTGCAGCGTGATCGACTAAACCCAAAGACCCGCAAGGGATGTGATAGTCAGAACTTTACAGTAATGTAAAGAGGTTGATCCGAAGAGATTGGCCCGCCGCGGTAGCAGGTTAAGAAAGTAACAAACTGATAGACGCAAAAATAAGTTTTTACGGAACATACGTAATAATTAATGAGCAGGTCACGCTACAATCACAAGACCCTAGAGTAAATTAATAAGCTTGAGAGATCTTTGAAATTTTGATATAATTACAATGCGGCAAGATAATATTTGTCTATAGAGGTAATTATGAATTATGATGGAAATATTCTTGCTTATGTTGCTGGCGTTATGGATGGAGATGGAAGTTTTTCTTTAATAAAGCGAAAAGGCTCTGTTTCTCCTTTGTATTTTCCAATGATGCAACTATCTTGCGAAAAAGAAATTTTGATAGATTTATTTATTGATAAGTTTGGCGGACGTAAATTCGTTAGAACTAAATTATCAAAAGTATCTAAAAAAATTTCATATAATTGGAAAATAGAAAAAAACAATTCATGTATTCCATTTTTAAAATTAATTACTCCTTATCTGGTTATTAAAAAACACAGAGCAGAAATACTTTTAAATTTTTGCTTAGAACATGAATTTAAAAGAGGATCTGGTAGATTAGATCCAATGGAATTGAGATATAGAGAAAAAACGTATTTAAAAATAAGAGATTTAAATAGCAACCCTGATATAAATACGAATTTACATCTTAATAATTCAATAAATGAAGATGCTAATTTTTGGTCATATATTGCGGGCATTATGGATACTGACGGATCATTTTCTTTGAAGAGAGAAAATAGAAAGTCGGGAGGAAGTAAAAGTCCTGTTTACACTCCATCTATACTTTTGAGCCAATATGATTCTAGAGCTATTTATTATACTTTTAATAATTTCCCAAAAGCTAATTTATTTATCATTGAGGCAAAGGGAACTAAAAATGGTTTCTGTTATAGGCTTAGTATTACTTCTAGAAAGAGTGCAATTGAATTTCTAAAAAGAATTATCGTTTTTTTAGTTTTAAAAAAAGAACAAGCACAAGTTTTATTGGATTATTGTTTAAGCGTTAAGATACTAAGTGGAAACAGGATAATTCCAATAGAAGAAATTGAATCACGAGATAAGTATTATCAAAAAATTGTAAGTTTAAATAAATATGGGGTCTATAAACTTTCTCTGATTGACTTGGAAGCCCGACGGGGTGACAGGGCGGAAGCTTTAATTAGCACCGTGAACGACTAAGTGAGAGGGGCTCGAAAGAGCGTGCGATAGTCTAAACACGAACTATATATGAAATTCGTGAGGCGAATCCGAAGCGGTTTGCCCGCCTAGAAATAGGTCATAAAAGTAATAGAAGTGGTATTAAACGAATGTGCAGCACGTCTTGGTGTTTCGCTTCGTCAAACAGAAGATCAATTAACTCGTGATATGCTTGCTTCTACTGCTGCCTTTATTAACTGTACAGGTGGAGTAAATGGTGATAACCCAACAGAATTAACTCGATCAGATGTTGATGATGTTGTTCGTGCATTACTTGGAAACAATGCCTATACAGTTCTTGATAACATTGAAGGAGAAGATAAATTTGGTACAGCTCCTGTTCGTGATGCTTATTTTGCATTATGTCATACAGATTTGACCAAAGATATGGACTCGGTTCAAGGCTTTATCCAAAAAAATCAATATCCATCTCCTATGAATGCTTTGCGTTCTGAATGGGGTGCAATTGGAAATCTTCGATTCCTTGTTTCATCTATTGGATCAATTTCAGCAGCTGCTTCAAATATTGGAAACAATGTATACAACATTTTCTGTGTTGGTATGGAAGCATACGCTTGTGTTGAACAAGATGGTTATAGTGCACAATTTATTTATCGTCCTCCAATGTACGATGGACCTTTGGCATTAAACTCCTCAGTGGGTTATAAATTTGCAGAATGTCCAAGAATCTTAAATGATCTTTGGGTTCTTAATTTGCGTTGTACATTGGCTTAATGCTTAGTTTAAAGGAATTTTTATGGACAATACTATAATCCAACAAGGTCGCTTTACTTCTACTGGTGGAGCAACAACTTTGCAACTTAGATCAGATGTAGATTGGATGACAGTCTATAACGTTACCCAAGGGGCAGCTGGACAAACTACTGCAGTTGGCGTTAAATACTATTGGCAACGAGGTTTTCCTGCAGGAGCTAAATGGACTACATTTAAATCAAATGCAGCTAATGCAGCAAACTTGGAACAATATATAACTTCAAATGGATTTACTTTAGTTGATAGTTCTGTTAATCCTCTTGGAACTTTAAATGCAACTATTACTGGTATCTCAAACGCAGCTATTCCAGTTGTATCTAATAGTGGTACAAATGGTCTTTCTGCTGGTGATGTTGTAAGAATTATTGATGTTACAACAGGTCAACAACTTGGCGGAATGGACTTTACTGTTGGTTATAACACATTAACTACAGGTACATTCTCATTAGATTATATGCCTCAAATTGCTACAGCAACAACAGGATCATGGAGAAAAATTGCTTTTGATGCTCTTTACTATCCTAGAAGACGTTATATTACAAAAATTACTCAAGCAGCTTCTGCTGTAGTAACAATGTCTGTAACTCATGGATATAAAGTTGGACAAGCAGTTCGCTTTATTGTTCCTGCTGCTTATGGCATGGTAGAAATGAATAACTTGCTTGGTACTATTACTGCAATCAATACAACAACAACTTCGGGAAATACTATTACTGTAAATATTGATTCTACTGCATTTACTGCATTTACATTCCCTGTAAGCGCAGCAACTCCATTTACATTTGCTGAAGTAGTTCCAGTAGGCGAAGACACAGCTTCGGCATTGTCTTCTGGCGTTGATATATTGACTGACTCAACTATTAATACAGGATATATCGGTATGGTTCTTACAGGTGGCGCAAGCTGTCCTGGAGGGGATACAAGCGATGTTATGTATTGGGTTGCTGGTAAATCATTTAGTGTCAACAACTAATAAATAATGTAATGAGGGATGGGATTGTCCTATCCCTCATTGTTTATTACACACATATGAGAGGAAACTTTATGTCAATTCAAGATCCTAAAACAGTTAAATTTCAAGATGCATCATCGCCTATGATACAAGTTAAAAAAATAAATAAAGAAGCAGATGCTAAGACAGCTGCTAATTTGAAATTTCAACGAGATAAAGAACGGGAACCTGTTAGAGGAAAGTTTATTTTTCATGAAGTACCGGGAGGGATTATGGAATTTGTCTTTAAAAAATATAAAGGCGATCCTATAGAGAAATATTGTTTACAAGATGGACAAATTTATACCATTCCTTTAGGGGTTGCAAAACATTTAAATACAAATTGTTGGTATCCTTCTTATAATTATAGAAATGATGAAAATGGAAGACCCGTGGTAACTGTTGCTGAAAAAGTTCGACGATGCAGTTTCCAAAGTTTAGAATTTGTAGACGTTGAAGATGTTTTACCAGCAGAATCTAATCTCTCTGGTAAAATATCAACAGGTTCATCTCTTCCGTCTTAAAGGAATTTTATGATACTTGCTAATCCAAATCCAATATATCAACCGGCAATGCGCATTATTTCAGTTATTACAAATGCATATCCTGCGTCTGTTACTACAACTTTTGCCCATCAATATAAAGATGGACTTATTGTTCGTTTGTATATTCCTGATGGATTTGGTATGGTGCAAGCAAATCAATTATTTGCTCCTATTTTAGTAACAGGAACAACCACTTTTACTATAGATATTGATACTACAGGCTTTGATCCTTTCGTTGTTTCTTCTGCTTTTCCTAGTAGTTATCAAAGTGCTACGGTTGTTCCTGTTGGTGAAATAAACGAAACTCTTTTAGAAGCAACGCAGAATGTTTTATAGTTTGAGTATTATGTGAATTGTGACTTATACTTTGAATATACATTCTTAACGTTTTGGAGCGTAAAATGGCAGATTCTTCTTTAAATGCGATACGAACAAAAGTTCGCAGATTAACTAGAAGTCTTTCAACTTCTCAGTTAAGCGATGCTCAGCTAGATGAATATATAAACACCTTTATTTTGTATGATTTCCCTGAACATTTAAAACATTTTAATCTACAAACAACTTTTTCTTTTTATTTACAACCAGGAATTGATACTTATGATACCAATACTACAAATACTTCAGATCCTTTATATAATTTTAAAAATAGATATCTCACAATTTTGCAACCTATGTATATTGCAGGAAGACAGATTCAGTTTTTAGAATCTAGAGAACAGTTTTTTGGTGAATTTCCTAATATTAGAAGTATTGCAAGTATTGGTCTTTATGGAGATGGTATTACCACTTCATTTCCTGGTTATGTGGCAAATGCGGGTAGTTCTTTAATTCTTCAAAATGAAGTGCTTTTTGATTCTATTGATATTAATAGCGCTGGTATTTCTATGATTGATTATCCTATTAGCAATACTATAGGAAATCTTTATGTTCCTGGTGGAACTCCTACATCAACAACTTTGCAAGATCCTGTTAATTATATTAATTATGCTACTGGGCAGTTTGTTGTAACATTTCCAACTCCTCCAGGAGTTAATATGAAAATTAATAGCCAAGTTGTTATTGTACAACCTACATTGCCTCAGGCTGTTTTGTTTTATGATGGTAAATTTACCTTCAGACCCGTTCCTGATCAACCCTATCAATTTAATGTTGAAGTCTTTAAACGACCAACTGAACTTATAGCTGCTAATCAATCTCCTGATCTTGAAGAATGGTGGCAATATATTGCATATGGCACTTCAATTAAAATATTTCAAGATAAAATGGATTTAGAATCCGTGCAATTGATTATGCCGGAATTTAGAAGACAAGAATTATTAGTGAATAGAAGAACAATTAATCAAATTGCTAGCCAAAGAGCATCTACTATTTATTCTGATGGAACAAATATAGCAGGTACTTTGGGTCAGGGTTGGTTTTAAAATGAAAAGCTGTAACAATTGTTCAATATCATTTAAGCCATCTTCGTGTGAAAAATGTTGTTCTATTAAATGCAAACTTTTAAATAATATACAAAAAGAAAATGATTGCTGGATATGGCAAGGATCAACTGCTGGACAATATGGAAAAACAAGATGGAAAGGCAGAACTGTATCCACTCATAAGGCATCATATTCTGTTTTCAAAGATCAAGTTCCAGATAATTTATGCGTTTGTCATGCTTGTGATAGGCCTTTATGTATAAATCCAGATCATTTATGGCTAGGAACTCATTCTCAAAATAGACAGGATGCAAATATTAAGGGTCGCCTTCCTAATATAAAAGGTGAAAACAATCATTTTTTTAAATATTCTAATGCTCAAATTAAAGAAATGAGACAATTGAGCAAAGAAGGATTTTCCTATAAAAGACTACAAAGAATATTTAATTGTTCTTTTAGTTATATTTATTACATATTAAAAAATATAAATAGAAAGGATGAATTATGAGCTTCCAGAGCAACATTCCTCAGCCAACAGATGCGATAAGCAAATCTCAGGCTGATATTTTAGGTAACTTTACCGCTCTTGCTCCTTTTGGTAATGGATTTGCTAATTTAACCGATTTAGGTATAGCTCCTACAATTACAGGTACTAATAACGGTATTTATAATCTTACTAATCCAACAACAGGAACAACTGAACTTTATGCACATAAGCAAATTAATGGTGGAACTGCAGAAGTTCCGTTTACTGCATCAAAAATGAGTAATACTGCTTATGCAAGCTGTACTAATGGATGGTCTTATTTGCCAAGTGGCTTACTTATAAAATGGGGAAGCTTTTTAGTTCCTAGCTCAAATATTTTTACTGTTAATGTTGCAGGAACAAGCGGTGGCCCTAACTTTACGCAAGTTTTTAATGTACAAGCAATTCCTTATTGGGCTGGACCAGCAGCCGCAGGACATTATTTAACTCTTTCAAGTTTTGGCTCTGCTCCAACGGGTAATTTTACTTGTTTTGTTCAAGGATATAGTTCAACTGTTTCAAGCTATGTTAATTATCTTGTTATAGGGGTATAAAATTTATAAATATATATAAATGCATCATTTGATATATTATTAAGCATCGCAAAGGATGCATTTAAGGATTATAAAATGGCTCAAACTGACAGATTCTATATTGGAATGATTAATGAAGGGGCTGGATTAGATACTTCTTTAAAGCCGTTCGCAATTCCTGAAAACGCCTTTCAATCTCTTTCAAACGCGTATGTTTTTCGCGGAAGAGTTCGTAAGAGATTTGGATCTCGACTCATGAAAGGATCAACTGCTCCCACAACAGGATTTGAGCAATTACAATCTCGTTTACGTATTAATTTAGGAAAAACATCTGTATTAGGAGCTCTTTCGGGAACCGTTCCGGGAAATATTTATGGCATTGGGCAAGCATTTTCTGTTGGATCTGAAATTTATACAGTTCAGGCAGCCGGTGTTCCTGTAACGTTATTATCAACAGGAACGGGTGTTGCTACTTATAACACTACAACAGGTGATTATAATATTGTTGGCGCTCCTGCTATAACTGATGTTTATTTTTATCCTTCAGATCCAGTTATGGGTTTAATTACTTATCAAATTTTACCTATTAATGATGAGCAAATTATTGCTTTTGACACTCAATTTGCTTATCAATACATTTCTGCAACTGGTTGGGAACGATTAGGAACTGCACAATGGAGTGGCAGTAATGCAGATTATTTTTGGGGATATACTTGGCGCGGGATTACTGCCAATCAAAATTTTTTATTCGTAACAAATTATAATTATGGAACTTCTCTTACTAATTCAGATGTTATGAAATATTGGAATGGTTCTGCGTGGACAAACTTTAATCCTGGATTTACTAGTACAGTTGCAACCAATACTATTGTCACTGCACGTATTATTGTTCCTTTTAAGGATCGATTAGTTCTTCTTAATGTTGTTGAAAATACAGGAGCTGCTCCCGGAACCAATAATGTATATGTCAATAGATGTCGTTATTCTTGGAATGGCGATCCTACAAATGCGGCAGCTTTTTATGAAGATGTACCAGGAAACGGTGGTTATATTGATGCTCCAACTAAAGAAGCCATTATAACAGCACAATTTTTAAAAGATCGTCTTATTGTTTATTTTGAATCGAGTACATGGGAACTTGTTTATACAGGAAATCAAATTCTTCCTTTTGTTTGGCAACAAATTAATACTGAATTGGGCGCAGAGTCTACTTTTTCACAAGTTCCATTTGATAAAATGGTATTGGGTGTAGGAAATGTTGGTATTCATGCTTGTAACGGTACTAATGTTGAACGAATTGATAATAAAATTCCTGATTCTGTGTTTGAAATTCATAATGAAAACAATGGAATAAAGCGAGTTGCGGGAATTAGAGATTATTATGTAGAAATGGTATATTGGTCATTTCCTGGTTATGATAGAAATGACGATTATCCTTTTAACAATAGAATTCTTGTATATAACTATAAAACAGGTTCGTGGGCATTTAATGATGACTCCATAACATCTTTTGGTTATTATCAAGCTTCTTTTTATTCCGGACAAACATGGTCTTCTTTTGAAGGATCATGGGAAGAGGCAACTGGAGTTTGGCACGTAGGAACATTACAAGCAAAATTTAAAAGTGTTATAGCTGGAAATCAAGAAGGATACATTTTTATTTTGGATCCTGATGTTACACGTAATGCTCCAGCTCTTCAAGTATCAAATATGGCTGCTTCTGGTGCATTAATAACCGTTACTTGCATAAATCATAATCTTGAACCAGGGTTTGATGGCGATGGAGATTATATAGCTATTGAATCTGCTCAAGGAGTTGCCGGTATAAATGATAATATTTATCCCGTATATGAAGTTATAGATCCTAATACTTTTACTATTATTGAACCAAATTTTTCTGGTACTTATACAGGAGGCGGGGTTCTTACTCGCGTTTCAAATATTGAAATTGTTACCAAGCAATATAATTTCTATGCTCAACAAGGAAGAAATGCAGCCATTAATAAAGTTGATTTTCTTATTGATAAAACAAGCGATGGGGAAATAACAGTTGATTATTCAGTTTCTTCATCAAGTGAATCTATGTTAGATTTTGGAAATTTAAGTGGCTCCTTGTTGGGAACAGGTATCTTGGAAACATCTCCTTATGTTCTTATGCCGTTAGAGGATACTCAAGATAGAATTTGGCATCCGGTTTATCCTATGGCAGAAGGTGAATGTATTCAATTAAATATTCATATGAACGAAGAACAATTGACCGATTCTGCTATTGCGTGGTCTGCCTTTGTTATGCATGCCATGTTGTTTTATTCAACTCCAACAACTTCTCGTTTACAATAATTTAATTTTTATCTCTTTTTTATTTGAGCACGGAAGTAATATCCTATGCTCAAATAAAAAAGAGAAGTAATATACAACGTTAGGACTTTATATATTCAACAATTATATAACTTGTTGAATAGGAAGATCTATTCGTTCCTGTTGTAATTATTACATTTGTATTAGTAATTTCTAATTTTATATTTTCTGCGGCTATGGGACTAGCAAAAGGAAGTGGAATAAAGCTTGTTTGAGTATTATTAGTCGCTGCTCCATAAATACGCGTAAAAGAATAACCGGATGTGATATTTATACCATGAGCAATGCTTTTTGATGTTGTGTTAGGTAATGCTCCAAAATTAATTATTTTTCTAAATACTTGTCTTTGTATAGGGGATTTTGAGGTTGTTGAGTTTAAAATGGGATTAGGAAAGAAAATTTGTCCATTTAAAAATTCTTGTAAGCTGTAATATCCAGAATCTTTTATATTAAGCGCTAAAACTATATTGTTTATATTTTGATAAAGCCGTACCAATAGTTCTTTAAATTCAGGACTATTGACATCTATTGATTGTATTTGTTGCACATCCCAAACGCTTGTTGTGGGAACAAAAGCTCCTGGATTTGCTTGAGAATTATAAGAACCGGCCATAATCTTCCTTCTTCATTTTAATTTTTTTACGTTATCGTAGTAGAATGAATCATATAATAACATGTATCTGTAAATCAGGGAGAAAAACATGCCAATACCAGCAATTTTAGCCGCATTAGCTCCGTTAATTGGCTCTGCAGTTGCAGGATATGCGGGTTCTAAATTAGCAGGAACAGGAACTGGATCAAGTGCTATGCCATCATCAAATCAAAGAGGAGGCGTAGGAAGATTCTTTTTAGGAGATGAAGCGCAAACTATGCAATTTCCTAAATTTAATCCAGCACAAGAAAAAGCTTTTGCTCAAATTTTACAACAATCTTTAGGAGAAATAGGAAAAAATCCTATAGATTTTAATCCTATAGAACAAAAAGCTCGTATGGGATTTGCTCAAACAACAATTCCTTCTATTGCAGAGCGATTTACTGCTATGAATGGACAAAGATCTAGTGCATTTGGTCAACAATTAGGTGCTGCTGGTGCAAATCTTGAAACAGATTTAGGAGCTTTAAGATCACAATATGGTCTTCAAAGACAAGCTTTATTACAGAATCTTTTAGGGCTTGGATTAACACCTCAGTTTGAATCAGCATATTCTCCTAGAACTCAAGGATTTTTAGAAACAGGAGCACAAGGCGCAGCATCAACATTACCTTTATTGGCCATGTTAAAATATTTATAAGAGGATTGTATGCCACAAATAATAAGTAATCCATCTATGGGGGCTAGTATAGGACAAGCGCTTGGCACCGGTCTTGGCCAAGGGCTTCAAATGCTTGCTCAACATAAATTAACTCAAATGATTGGACAAAGAGAAGCTCAAAAAAATTCACAATTTTGGAGATCTGCTGGACTACCAGAAGGAATGGCTCAAGCTTTTGGTTCTGCTCCTGTTGAAATTCAAAAAGCTTTATTAGATAGACTTGAAGGGTTAGGTTTTGGAGTAGCACCCGAAGCGCAACCTCAAGGAATTGCTTTAGAATCGCTTGGACAATTACAACAAGAACAACCAGCGCAATATGAAGGCGAAGCTCAACCTGGGCAACCATTACAACATATGCTTTCTTTTTTAAGTACTCCTCAATTACAACAACAAAGAACAACTCCATCTCGATCTATGCTTGCACAACAACCAACAGCTCAACAGGCAACTGCAGAATTACCAACACAAGCTCCAGAAGTTAAACAAGCAGCTCAACCAGCTCTTATTCTTGGTCCTAATTCAGCTGAAAGAAGACATAGAGAAGTATTGGCTCAACAACGAGAATTGGCACAATATAAAGCAACTAAAGACGTTCGTCATGATATTGTTGAAAAAGCTAAAGCAGCTCGTCAAGACTTAAAAGATCTTGATCGCATGGAAGAACTTGGTAGAGATAATAGACTTTCTACTCCCGGCTACGTTGAATTTCTTAAACGATCAGGACTTGATATTCCAACTTTAACCAACCCAAGCACGGAAGAATTCTTGAAAATACAAGCAAACTTTTTAAGAAATGCAAAAGCTTATTTTGGATCTAGAATTAGTAATTATGAAGCCGAACAATTCTTAAAAACTATACCATCTTTAAGCCAAAGTCCTGAAGGAAGAAAGCGCGTTATTGCTAACTTGAAATATATTAGCCGTGCTGCCCTTGAGCACTATAATGCTCTAAAAGAAGTTATAGCTGAAAATAAAGGGCTTCCTCCAATGGATCTTGAAGAACAAATTTATGATAAAACCGAAAAGAAAATGGACGCTTTGGCAAAAAAATTTAGAGAAGATTTAGCAAAGCCTGTTCCTAAAGGACAAAATAAACTTATTACTGCTTTACAAGCAGGAGCTGGAAGCTTGGCTTCTGTTCCCGGACAATTACTTCATGGCGCTGGAAATGTATTAGCTGGAGCAGCAGGCGGAAAAGCAGCAGCGGCTCTTTTATAACTTATTTTGCTTTTGTGAATAATTTAACTATCAACAAAAGGAACCATAGTTGAAATAAAAACGATAAGCAGAAAACTGCTTTATGAGTTCCTTTGTCGCAAGTCCATGAACACGCAGGCATAATGCAATATAAACGTATACCAGCAAACCAATTATAAGTTGCTTTGATAACATTATAGATTGCTTTGATAACTATGATTAAAAATCGTGCAAGTGTTCTTAAAACAGGAATACTTGCATGTATTATTTTTTGTATAAAATTTTTCATGATTCCCCCATTAAACTAATTATTATGATTCGTATTTTGTATCGCGCTTCATTTGCTCTATAATGGCTCTTAAAATATAAGTGCTCATCGATATTCTACGCTCTACTGTTCTTTTTTTGACTTGCATATGCAATTCTTCATCAACTTTGATAGTAAATCGCTTTGTTAGTTTTTTTGAACTTTGTTCCATTTTTTTAGTCCCCATATTCCTTTCATAGATCCATTTTAAAACACTTGTAGCTAATTACATTATAACATAATTACACCATAAATCAACTTTATTTGCTTATACTTTTACATTGGCCTTACTCTAATAAGAGATTATTTTTCAATGCTTCTTTAAGGAGACTTTATGGCTACAAAAAAGCCGACAAATACATCGGCATATGGCTTTGACAATGCGCTTCAACGTATTGCTCAACCTCAAATTATTTCACAACGGGCACCAACAACTTCAGATTTTGCTGAACTTGGTACAATGTGGGTTAATGTTAATACAGATGCTTATTATGTATTAACAAGCGTTACTGGAGGAACTCCAACATGGACTCCTCAATCAGCTGGATCTGGAACTTTTGCAGCTGTTGATGTAACAGGTGCTGTAGGAACAACACTTACTGTTACTGCTGATACTTCTTTAGGTGGAAGCTTGGCTGTTGTTGGTGATACCGCTATGACAGGAGATTTAACTGTTGGCGGAGATTTTGTTGCTAATGGAGATTTTGATATTTCAGGTGCTAGCGCATTTTCATTTACTTCAACGGCAAATGCCCCACAAGCACTTTATTTGCATGCTAATGGTGGTGCTGCAGAAACTATTGAAGTAACATCTACACAGGGTACAGGAGCTGCTGCAATTGCT
>Ga0265297_10002609_pt1 | contig 35833 bp, 24 predicted proteins | sample Munlanlwell13791_FD_192502 | JGI IMG/M metagenome (GOLD analysis project Ga0265297, IMG submission 192502) | Leachate microbial communities from a municipal landfill in Southern Ontario, Canada - Leachate well 137-91 | ecosystem: Engineered > Solid waste > Landfill > Unclassified | place... | reverse complement strand
CGACCGGTTATAAAAAATTGAACTGAGACAGGTGAGCAGGGCCAATCCCGCCAGGATCAGCGCGCCGGCTCTTCCAAACGGCACTTCAAGCAAAGGATGACCCGAACGAAAAGATTCAAAATTCCAGACGCAAACGGTGGCGGCCAGCAAAAAAGCCGTTATCGAATTTTTATAAAGGGCGATCAGTATCCCTACTCCGGCCAGAAAGGCCCAACCACTGATCAAAATGACCGGATACGTCACCAGATGACTAACACCATAAAAAAACATGCACACGAAAACAACCAACATGCCAATAAGAAACGCGCTTGCCCCCCATTGCAAAACATTCTTATTATTCATGCCCTCTCCTTGATTAGAAATTCGGACCCCAGAATTCCGTCTAGACGAGCTCAAATCCCGCGATATCAATAGATGGTACAATAAACATTTCGCTGTGTCCAATAGAAAGTCCGAAAGAGTTCGAGAGAATCCAAAAGAGCGCGGTCTAAAGGGTGAAGACGGAAGATAACCTAAACAGCACCCAGAGCTGCAGACCTAAACAGTACCCGGAGCTGCGGTGGGTTGATGCCCTGCCGGAATATCCACGCGGGCCGTGTTTAAAATTTCTTGCCGGGCATTTCTCAGTAACAAAAAATCCCGCCGCTGTTTCCAGAAACGGGATTCTGCGCTAAAAAGAATTTTAAAGATCCTGCGGCGCATTTCAGAAAATTATTGAATAAGACTCAACTGCGGCACCGCCGGGCGGCCATTATTATCTTCACTTAAAAGAGCCGGAACCGTTACCGGGGCCACATTAATGATCACGGGAAGAAACCCGTCAATTCTCAGATCCTGAATCGGCTGTTGAGTCGCCGGAAGGGGAACGCCGTTACCGTCACGTTTAATTTGTAAATCAAGCATCGCCGGATTAAAATTGATACCACCGAGGTCTTTAGATTCTCCCGCGGGCCTAACTTCTTCGGCCGGCTCTTCTTCGCTCATCATCGCCCCATCCGAGGATTCTTCACCAGTATCCGCTGAACCGCTATCAGGATTATCCCCTAAGAATAAATCAGAAAATGAAAATGTAAAGATGACCGCTTCTGGATTCATCTTCATGCGAAATGCATCCAACATAACCATTGCTGCCAGGGCCTCTGCCGTCTTATCGGAATACAAATACTTTAACCGTCGTATCAAAGCGGATTTTTCCCCATAAAAAAGCCTACCAGCTAAAGCCAGCCTTGCAATGTCATAAATGGTCTCTAGGCTTGTGATATCTTTCCTAACCGGTATCTGCTTTTGAAGATGGTCATCTATTTGCCGATCCGTAAATTGGCCATCAGACAACCCCAAAATGATAGCGATTTCTCTTTGGGCTTCCTCAACCATCTTCGCTTTCTCATCTTTATACGTCACGACCGGGACATCCCCTTTTTCCACCTGGGCAATCACAGCATCCAGCTTTCCCGACTGTAATCTTTCAAGTTCTGCTTTAGCTTCGGATGTTAGCCGAGGGCGTCTGCCCACCCAGCGCGCGAATGTCCGCGGCGGCCCCACAAGCTCCAGCTTTGACATCACACGATCGATATGCTGCCATAAGGGCAGTGTCATTCTGAAGCCTCTCCTACCATATCCTGCTCTAACCTCCCAGGCTAACTCATCAATGGTATTCGGGTTGTAACGATCATCTTCATCATAGTTCCTGGCAATATCTTGCGCTTCTTCCAACACCTCTCGTTCCGATATGGAAGGATAAGGCCGTCCGGGACTTACATCTGCGAGGACGCTTCGAATGTCCTTCTTAATCTCCGCCAATCCTTTAACCGGCGCATAATAATCTCCTAATTTTTCCTCCTCCTTTTCAAATTCTAAACCAAATTGATAAAATTCATCTTTTCTTCCTTCCAAATACATCTGCTTCATTTTTTGGGTCGTCATAACGGAAGACTCTAAAATTTCCCAAATTTCTTCAAAATGACTTCCAGCGATTTTCATTATCATGTCTTTATTCTGCATTAAATCTTTTCCCAAACCTAAGCGCACCTGTGTTGAAGAAATTTCCTTCAAAATGCCCTCTTTCACTAATTCGCCTAAAATCATCTGTCCCAATAAAGAGACCTTATCAAAGCTTGATTTCAATATAGGCCTATGCTCTAAATTCGTATAATCCACTACAAATTGACTTAGCCCAAAAATATTATAATCAAGCGTTGCAATATCTAACGCCCTCTCCATGCTTTCCAAAGCATCCTGAAATTTCATCTCTTCCAGAAATTTTAATGTTTCCGCCAATACTGGTTGAATACGGTGGCCTGGCCTGAACCGGCTCTGCCAAAGGCGGATACTCTCAACTATACTTTCGGGGTCACTTTTCTTCTGCCGAAAGAGCAGGCCTCCCGGAAAATCGACATCCACCCGTATCATATCCAAATCCAGCTCCTCGGACAGCTGATTATACTCACCCATGGCGGCTAACATCGCATCCTCTAATTCTTTTGTGGGTTTCCGCCCATATTCCTTACGTAAATCAAAATACCGGGTGCGCCACTTTTTTCGCTGATCGCTTTTTATTTTCTCCTGTAATTTTGCATCTTGAAGCGCCCCATCCGAGGATTCTTCGCTCATCATCGCCCCATCCGAGGATTCTTCAGGCGGAATTGGGCTGCTGGTTTGGGGAGGAGTCGTTCTGGCCGATTCAGACTGACCCTTAGAAAATTCTTCACCGGTATCCGCTGAACCGCTATCAGGATTATCCCCTAAGAACAACTCAGAAAATGAAAATGTAAAGATAACCCCTTCTGGATTCATCTTCATGCGAGATGCATCCAATATAACCATTGCTGCCAGGGCCTCTGCCGTCCTATCGGAATACAAATACTTTAACCGTCGCATCAAAACGGATTTTTCCCCATAAAAAGGCTTATCAGCTAAAGCCAGCCTTGCAATGTCATAAATGGTCTCTAGGTTTGTGATATCTTTCCTAACCGGTATCTGATTTTGAAGATGGTCATCTATTTGCCGATCCGTAAATTGGTCATCAGACAACCCCAAAATGATAGCAATTTCTCTTTGGGCTTCCTCAACCATCTTCGCTTTCTCATCTTTATACGTCACGACTGGGACATCCCCTTTTTCCACCTGGGCAATCATAGCATCCAGCTTTCCCGACTGTAAATTTCTAAGTTCTGCTTTAGCTTCGGATGTTAGCCGAGGGCACCTGCCCACCTGGTTCTCGTATGACCGCGGCGGCCCCACAAGCTCCAGCTTTGACATCACACGATCGATATACTGCCATAAGGGCAGTGTCATTCTGAAGCCTCTCCTACCATAGTCACCACGAATCATCCATGCTAGCTCATCAATGGTATCCGGGTTGTAACGATCGTCGCCATCATATCTCCTGACAATATCTTGCGCTTCTTCCAACACCTCTCGTTCCGATATGGAAGAATAAGACCGTTCAGGACTTACATCTGCCAAGACCTTTCGAATGTCCCGCTGAATCTCCTCTAATCCTTTAAACGGCGCATAAGCATCGCTTAATTTTTCCTCCTCCTTTTCAAATTCTAAATCAAATTGATAAAATTCATCTTGTCTTCCTTCTAAATACATCTGCTTCATTTTTTGGGGCGTCATAACGGAAGACTCTAAAATTTCCCAAATTTCTTCAAAATGACTTCCAGCGATTTTCATTATCATGTCTTTATTTTGCATGAAATCTTTTCTCAAACCTAAGCGCACCTGTGTTGAAGAAATTTCCTCCAAAATGCCCTCTTTCACTAATTCGCCTAAAATCATCTGTCCCAATAAAGAGACCTTATCAAATCTTGATTTCAATATAGGGCGATGCATTGAATTCATAAAATCCACTGCATATTGATGCGCCCCAAAAATATTATAATCAAGCAGTGCAATATCTAACGCCCTCTCCATGCTTTCCAAAGCATCCTGAAATTTCATCTCTTCCAGAAATTTTAATGTTTCCGCCAATACTGGTTGAATACGGTGGCCCGGCCTGAACCGGCTCTGCCAAAGGCGGACACCTTCAACTATACTTTCGGTATCACTTTTCTCCTGCCGAAAAAGCAGGCCTCCCGGAAACGTGACATCCATTCTCCAAGTATACCAGCCCAACTCCTCGGACAGCCGATTATGCTCCTCCAGGGCAGCTACCATCGCATCCTCTAATTTTTTTGTGGGTTTCCGCCCGTATTCCGCATATAAATCATAAAACCGGGTGCTCCACATGCTTCGCTGATCGATTTTTATTCTCCTCTGTGATTTTGCAACTTGCGGGGCCCCATCCGAAGATTCTTCGCTCATCATCGCTCCGTCCGAGAATTCTTCAGGCGAAATTGGGCTGCTTGTTTGAGGGGGAATCGCTCTTGCCAATCTAAGCTGATCAGCATTAGTATTCTCAAGTAGATCCGTCGTAACCCTCTCAATCCTGACCTGAGGTGATTGGGATTCTGGTCCTACAATCCGCGAGGCATCCGGCGATTCTCGATCTAACTGGCGGACATCCAAATTGGGGACGATTGCCTTCATCCCCTTCGCAATCCCGCCGGAAAAATATTTTCTGGGAATCATTTCCTGTGTGGCAGGATCGTAATCTTCTTTTATATAGTTGTAGGCACCCTTCTTAAAAGCCTCGAGATACTGATCATAGATCTGCTGTTTGATAGTCTTGTCCTCAAGATCCACACCCTTAACCTTGTTTTGATCCATGTAAACTTGTCCAAGCAAACTCTGCCGCAAATTTTTCTTATACCATGTAGCCAAAATCATGGAATTGAATATCTGCCTTAAATTCGCAAAATGCGCCCCTTCGTTAACTTCTTTTTCCAATTCAGGGATGAGGACTTCACGAACAACGTCTGAGGTGACACTACTAACGGACTGGACTTTGTCTTGCGGGATTTGATCCGTGCCGATTTCCTTGTTTTCTATATTACTTTCTAGGGCAATGTAATCTTCCTCCAGCATGACTTTCAAATGTCTTTCACCGACAAAAGCGCTGCCGTTAAGCTCGTAGACAACCGCTCGATCAGGAACGATCCAGACTTTGTTGAAGGTGTTGAGGGGAATTTCCGACGTGCCATACAGTTGCTTTGCCTTTTCGTAAACCCGTTTCCAAAATTCACTGCCGATTCTTTCTTCCGGGTACATTAATGAAGCGGTTATCTGTTTAAGCAGATAATCTTGCGCCAGCAGATCCCGCCCGAGCTCAGTCGCCCCAAGGCCTTCCGGGATAATGCGGTCTTTTTCATAAGGAGAAAGGTTGACCCAGAATTCATCATCCGGGACAGTCAAAGATGCCAAGAAATACTTAATTAATTTTGTAGTTTCAGCCTCAAATTCTTCACCTTGAAGATTGTTATCCCCCGTATCAACGATAAAGTCAAATCTTAAGGGGTTGTCAGGGTAAATCGTGAGGCCTCTGATGATCGGCGGGGAAAAAGCAGGGCTCAGGGTAACCATAGTGCCTGGCAAGGGCAAATTTAAAGCCCCCTGCGCATAAACACTAGATGGCACGACAATAACATTAAGGAAGAAAAACCATGCCGTTAACAATGCCGCGGCACGGAAAGACAAGGTGTTCTTCTTTAGTTGAAACATTTTGACCTCCCTGGCCAAATTCGGTATTTCGTATATAGTATATACGATAAAATGTCAAAAAACGACCTGAAAAAACATCATTTCATCATTTAGACCGTTTCTATTTATTTCTTACGCCACCAATTAGTTATGGCAGAAGTGTCCATACCTATCAATCGGCAGCGCCTCATCGACTTCCCTGTTTTCTAATCTCGAATAAAATCGGGCACTACTCCAGATATAATCAGTGGCTTCTTTGACTAAATTTGCTCGCACAGGGTTATGATGAATATAATCGACCAGCTCGAATATATATTTTTCCTTAAGGATCGGGATGCTGCTAAATCGTCCCTGCCATAGATGACCGACATATCCATATTTTACACGATATTTCCGGCTATACGATAGCAGAATGGCCTGCATAACCCGTGAAATATTATGCCGTTCATTTGCTTCGATAACCATGTGAACGTGGTTATCCATCAGAACGAAACAATACAGCTTAAATTCAAATTTTTCCTTATATTTTGCTGTGCTTAAAAGAAAACTGTCCTTATCAGAATCGTTTCCAAGGATAAACTGTTTATTGTTTCCTCTTGAAATCACATGATAGATTGCATTTTCGTAATAGATTCGTTTTCGCATGACTATCGGACACTTCTGCTATAACCATATATCTCCCATAAGGTTAGCTAGAAACGGTCTAACTTATTATAACTTATTATAACTTATTATAACTTATTATAACTTATTATAACTTATTATAACTTATTAACTTATTGGAGAGAATCAGAAAAAATATTTTTATTCTCGCTCTGGCCCTTTTACTCCTCATTTGGATTGACCGCAGGCGCCCTTATTACATTTCTTTAAAATCCACATCATGGGGCACCAGTTCGTAAAGGCCGATTGAAGCAGATTCACCCCCACAAAAGCCGTGAACCATAGCCAGCGGATGCTAAAAAAATGTGCCAAGAGTAAACTTAAGAGAATGAACGCCCCGGCAATGCCTCTCAATGCTCTTTCCATTTTCGACCATCCTTTCTCTTTTTAGAAAGAATATCTGACCCTAAAGTATACATTCTTGTTTCGCTTCATCTGCCCAAACTCTGTTGTGTCATCTTCTCCCCACGGCAAGTTGGCCCCGAGAGCTATTTTCCATTGGTCGCTTAATGCGTAGCTCACCGAAGGCCGCGCGTACCCGTCCCGGTCTGAGGGAGAATAAAAATTAAATAAAGAAACCGTCACCGTCTGATTTTTGTAAAGTTTCGTTATGCGCTGCGTCAGCAAGTGGCGGAACTCATCAAAGAAAAAATCCCCGGGCGAAAGGTTATCCCGATAGTGATCATAATCGAGCCTCTGCTCATACAAATACTGGAAGCCGACCTTTAGATCGTTGCCCAGATCTTTCTCGTATCCGCCGAGGACTTTGAGCAGGGAATTTTCGATCAAACGATCCTTTCCGCTTGAATCATCCCGCGAATGGTAATATCCGAATTCCACGTTCCCGATCCCGCTGGCGAAAGGCCCCCGCAGGCTCCACCCGTAGGCATCCAATCGCCGATAAAACAGCTGTTGTTCGGCTTCACTTTTTGTGCTGTTGGGGTTTTTGTCAAATCCCCGGAAATAATACAAAGCCAATTCATTGCTGCCGACATTCCGGTAATAACGCAGGGCATATTCATTATTGGAAAGCTGTAACGGCGGCGCGAGCAAATCCAGATTTGAAGCCACTGCGGTTATGCCGCCGTGGAACGGATCAAAAAAAGAAAGGCGGGACCCTTCCGCCGTTGTGTTGGGCGTAAAGGCAGAGGCAACAAAATCGACATTGCCCCATTTGGGGTAAAAGGACATCTTTAAAGCGTCGGAGGGTTTCTTTAAATATTCATCATCGCGCCCTAAAAAAAATGAAATATAATCCTTGGGAAAAAGGTCATTGATGAATAAATAATCCCCCGTGCCCCAGGTGAGGATCTGCCGGCCCAGCTTGGCGTCTAAAAATTTATAAGGTGACCAGGCAAAATAAAATTCCCTCAGCTCAAAATCCGTCTTCCCGCCGAAATATTCATCAACCGTAAAGTCGCCCTTAAAATTAATCAGGCCGCCCTTGTCGGCCAAATAATTATTCCCCTCAAAATAATATGCCGATTTCAGCTGCAGCCTCTGTTCCAAAAGATTATAATTGTCCCTTTTTGTATCGTCGTCGCTGACTTTTATGCCGTAATCCAATTCGACAAAACCCTGCAAGGGAAAACCAGCCGCCCGGGCCGGGAAGCCCAGCAGGGAGAGCAAAACGGCCAAAATAATTTCTCTTATTGTTTTATCCATTCGGCCGGCGCCCTTCGAAGGTATCTTTCCGCAAAAATTTCATCCGTCAATCCCAGGTCATAATCAATATTGCTGAATTCCATCGTCGTCTCGCCGCCCCGTTCCAGATCTTTGGCCATGGACTTGGTGACGGTCGGATGCCCTTCAATCTCGGCAACCGCCAATGCTTCAATCGTGCGGATCAATTTATTATCCGCAGTGTAATATTCAGCCTTGACCGGCATAAAATTATTTTTATCAATCCAGACAAAATAATAGCTGAATTCCGGCGTCTTTGAGTCTTTAGGGATATTCTTTAATTTGTAGAGAGTCTCTGTCGTTTCGACGAGCTCGTGCGTGTCGGCATCGATACTTCTTCCGGAAACATCTTCGTAGACAAAATGCGAGCCCACGAAGCTCGACCTTTTATCGCTGGCGGCAATGCGCTTGACCAGATCCAGCGCCGGCAAATAGAGCCAGCGGTCATCATCCTTCCCCAAATGTTTCCAGACCATGTAGACCATCTTCGCCACATCCGTCGGTTTATGAAAATAAACATAGAACTTCTGCGCTCCCCCTTCTTCGCTATTGAGCCTTAATATGCGAAACTCCCGCACGCGCTCCCTTCCCTGGCTGTCGATGATCTTCATTTTCACGTCAGAGGCTCCGTCTTTTCCCGCGTAGTAGGAAACAAGATTGGCTTTCTGGACAATGTCTTGAGCGGTCAATCCCTGCGCCAAACACGGCACGGCCCAGAATAGCAACACAAAAAATACACCGGCACACTTTTTCATTTATTTTCTCCTTTTTCCGTTAGGCACAATTTGCTTCTCGAAACAAAATGGCAAAGGGCCGATAATCCGACGATAACTCCAATGGAAATAAAAACCGTATAATGCCATTTAAGCGGGGAATATCCGGTCAATAGATAAGCAACCGTCGCGGAAACAAAAGTGGCCATAAGGACACAGTGGCTGCAGCGGCAGCCCATGCCTTTTGGGCTTTCCGAAAAGATCCATTGCGGCTTAAACGAAATGATCGCCGGCAAGATAACCAATGTCGCCACGCTTGAAACCGCCATGATCATGAACATAAAAAACCCGACCGTTTTATACGGCACCAGGGGCGCCGCCAAAAGAGGAAGAAAACCGATCGCGACAACCAGGGCATTGCGGACAATGGCCCGGCCGGGGCCGGCAAACATAACATCCGCTGTTTGCGGCCAAGAGCCTTTCTCTTTATAGACTTCCAAGGCCCGTTGAATAAAATGAATGGCAAAGTCAACCGATAAACCCAATGTCAAAGCCGAGAGAACCGCCACCGGCATATCATAATCTTTCCCGAAAAACCCCAGCAGGCTGTAGATAAAAAGGATCGTGATGGTCAAAGGAATCATCGACAGCAGGGCCTTGACGGGGGAACGGAACAGAAAAACCATCATAAAAAGGACAATGATAAAGGATCCGATAAAATTGATGATCATGCCGCCCACCATTTCGTCCTGCCAGACCACATTGATATGCGTTAACCCGGCCCAATCATAATGTATTTTATAAGGCGCAGGATTTTTTTCGATGTAGGCCTTGACCATTTTTGCGACGCTTGACATATCCCGGTTGTCCCCGCTTTTAAGCTGGAGCCAAATATTCGCTTTCGAATAATCAGGGGTCGTCACATGCCAGAGGTCATCGGGCTTGTGCGAATTCTCAAAAGAGATCAGGCATTGGGCGACCGCCTCTTTTGTTTGAGGGATGACCTCATTTGCTTTATCTCCGCCCAAAAGTTCATAATAAACTTTTTTGACAATGTCGGTCAGCGCCGTGGTTTTGCCGACGAGAGGGCTTTCCATGAGCGTATCCTGCAACTTTTCTATGTAGGAAAGCATCGCGGGGTTGATAAAGATCTCGCCCGCCTTGTCTTGCGCCTCCATCACCAGATACGCTTCATAGGTCCCCGAAAAATGTTTATTCAAGATGCGGTCGGCCACCCGGATAGGATGTTTTGGCTCAAACCACCGGACAGGATTATCATTAACCCGGATATGACTGATGCCATAAATGGAGAGCAAGAACAAAAGTGCGCTTATGCCGATGATGGCTTTCGCATTTTTCAAACAAAGGTTTTTGATGGAGGCTAAAAACGTATCGATCAGATGTTTTTTCCCCTCCTCTTTATGATGCCCAAAATCATTAAATATTTTCTGCGGCAAGAGCATGACAAAAGCCGGGATAAAAAGGATCGTCAGGACCCACGCGACGGCAATGCCCAAAGCGACAAATACGCCAAAAACCTGGACCGGCGGGATCGGCGAAAAGGATAAGGAAAAGAACCCGGCGATGGAAGTTAAAGACGTGAACAGCATCGGTGTGAATAATTCATCCATGACGTGCAGAATGGTTGCTTTACGGTCATTGAACTTATGATATTTGTCAAAAAATTCGCTTAAAATATGGACAGAGTCAAGGACAGAGATGGGCATTAAAAAGATGGGGATCATCGAGCTCATGATATGGACAGGAAAACCTATCCCGATGAGCAATCCCATGGTCATAAAAACTGTTCCCAGGGCAACCAGCATGGGGGCAATGACCAGCTGGACCGACTTAAAAAAGAACCACATGAGAAGAAAAATGATCAACCCGGCCAAAGGGGCGGAAATGGCCATCTGCTTGAACATCTCAACGCCGAACTGGTCTTCCGCGATCGGAAGCCCGGTTATATGATATTCTTCATCTCCGGAATATTTTTTAAGCAGGCCCCGGATCTCCTGCGCCACTTCATAACTGATATCCTTCTTTTCGATGGGGATCATAATGGAAATCGCCCGGCCGTCTTCGGAAACAATGCTTCCTTTAAAGATGGGATGGTCCATCGCTTCCGCGCGTATTTTTAAAGCCTCCGGTTGGGTCTGAACAGGCTCGCTCATCAGCCAATTGAATCGAACGCTCCCCAACTCCCCTTCTTCGATATTATCTTTTGTCGAAGGGGCGACAATTTCCCGGGCGATGACGCCGTCGATATGCTTGATCTCTTCGGTGAGTTGGTAGATCGTATTAAGGGTTGCAACATTAAAGGCGCCTTCGGGGTCTTTTTCATTGATAACGCCCAGGACGATAAAATCATATAAGGAGAATTCCTTTTTCATCTCATGATGAAAAACCCGCACCGGCGCATCGGAAGGAAGCATGTTCTCGGGGTCAGTGTCAACTTTGATCTTGGGGTATTGAATAACGGAAAGCAGGACAAAAATTATTGAAATGATAACAACGGCCTTGGGATGATTGACGGCTTGCAAAATAAACTTTTTTACCACGGCATCGGCCTCCTTTTAAATATATGGCGGGTTCAGGGAACACAATATTTATTTCACATAAGTTCAAAGGGCACAATACTTATTTCAAATAAATTCAGCGCCCCCGGAATCGCGCCAAGAGCGCGGCCGGGTGAGGATGGTGTCTTCTGGGGCACGTTAAGAATTTGACGCGGGCATGGGCCCCGGCGCATGGATTCGCCTAGGCGAATCAGCCGGGGGGGAGCGGAAATTTCGGTCGAAGGATATAAGGAAAAGGAAAATTCCCTCAGCCAAAATCAGTCTTTCTTTCTGTCAGGCCGGTAAAGGACTTGCACCTTTAAGTAAGTGCGCCAAAATCGCGACCCAAGGCTCGTTTTTACCAATTCAAATGGCATCCAGCGACGGGCTTTGGCGGATCCGGCACAGGGGCAGAACAGCGGCAAGATTGTGTCGCCCCTCCAAAATTTAGTTCCTGACACTCGCCATAGCAAGTATATGTGATGAAACTCTGGTCAATTTCATTCTGAAAAACCCAGGTATTGGCGCATTTCGTTCCATCAGGTTGGCAAGTGAGAGGAGAAGGGAATAATGTACATTTCTTAAGAGGATCATTGTTCACGCTATGTTTTTTCCACGGAGGCAGCATATACCCGACCCCCAAACCTACTTCAAATCCCATCGGGTCTGAAATGATGGTGGTTGTGGTTAACGTCCCGCACAAAACACCCCTGGCTTGAAGCAGTGCATCTTTTAGGAACGCTTCCCGAAGGACTTGTCCTTCGCCGTTCTCATCCACAATCACATAATTGCGGCCGATAGAAAGATCAATGGTGTACGCTCGACGGCCCCCAATAATCGCCCGATAAATATTTTCTGAGGGAAAGGACACCACAAAGATTAAATTGCTTCCCGGATCAATCACTTTTTCGATTTGAACCTCGCCGCTCGGCGAAGCCACGGTATAAGGATCGTCCGCGTTGACCATGATGCTCGCGGGAAGAGCCATCAAGGCATCCTGCGCATCTTCAGTCATAATCATGGGCACCTGCGCAAAAGACGCGCTCACCATGACCACAAAAACGGGTAAAACCACTAAAAAAGAAAATATCCTTTTTAGCTCCTTGCTCATCATTTGGTTTTTCATCGCTATTTTCTCCTTTTTTCTTTTGGTTGACTATGTAATCCAAGGAACACCGAACTGGGCGATTGGCTGAGAAAGTTTAAAAATAATTTTAGAGCTTATTCCCATCCGCCATGTTTTACCATCCATTCCTTGGCGAGTTGTATTGCTTTCTTCTCCTCTTCATCAGTTATTTTCGCTCTGATAAGATCCCGGTGTTCGCGGGCGAATCGATTTTTTTGTGACGCCGCAAGGCTATACCATTTATAAGCTAAAACATAATCTTGCCTCGCCCCGCGGTCATGTTCATACATCAAACCCACGCGGTATTGGGCGGAAGAAACCCCTTGTTCAGCCGCGAGCGAGAAATATTTAAACGCTTCGTCAAAACTTTTGCTTACCCCCTGACCTTTGAGATACATCCACCCCAATAAATACTGGGCCTCCGGAACTCCTTTTTTTGCAGAAAATTTTAGCCATTTCACGGCTTCCCCATAATGTTTAGGAACGCCATCACCACGAAAATACATCAACCCCAGTAAAAATTGAGCCTCCGGAACGCCCTGCTTGGCCGCGACCTGAAATAATTTTGCGGCTTCCCTGTAATCCCCGGACACCCCTTCGCCTAAATAATGCATTAAGCCCAAATTGCTTTGTGAAGACGAGTAGCCTTGAGCCGCAGCCAGTTGATACCAATGCGCAGCTTGCCCTTGGTCCTGAGGAACGCCTTGGCCCTGTTGATACATGGTTCCCATAGCGTGCTGGGCTAACGCCACCCCTTGCTCGGCCGATCGTTGATACCACTCTGCCGCTTTCCTAAAATCCTGCATAACGCCCTGACCATCATAATAAAGAGCCCCGAGGAGAAATTGGGCCTTCGCATCACCCTGATCAGCGAACGGCTTCCATTCTTCGAAAGCTTTTGTATAATTTTCTTTTTCGTAAGCCTTCCAGCCATTTTCCAGATCCGCGCCTAAAGCTCTCACGGGAAGAAGAAAAAGGATTCCTGGGATAAAAAAAATAATGAAAACTCTTTTCATAATTTCCTCACGACAACAAATGCCTTACGATCCCTTCGCCACCCGCTCAACTTGAGCAAGATACTTTTCAACATCCTCGCGCGGGTTGAGCGTTTGCACCCTGCGCAATAATGGTACGGCCTCTTTATATTTTCCGTTGGCAACTAAAACCTGCGCATGGCGCAATTTCGCGTCCGCTTCAAATTTCTCAATGCTGGCGGCGCGCTCAAAATAGAAAATCGCTTTTTCCATATTTCCCGCACGGTTGCTGTACTGTCCCAAAAGGATTAACGCCTCACCATCCAGCGGGTCAATCTCGACAATCTCTTCGAGGATGCGCGCTTCTTCATCGCCGGAACCTTCTGCCACCGCCAAACGGGCCCGAAGCTTCAGCAGATCTTTGCGCTGGTCTGTTTTCAATTTTTCACCTTGAACTTTTTCAATCACTTCAATTAACTGCCGGGTTTCTTTAAACGCGCTATGCGCCACAAGAATCTTGGCAGCGCTGATCGCCCGGTCCAGTTTCGCATCCGAACTTTTTTCGATAGCCTTCTTGTAAGAATTAACCGCTAATTCGTAAAGTTTTTCATTAATATAAATATCCCCCAACATATTGAGGCTATCTACGGTTGATTTGCCTAATCGGTCAACCAGTTCATAATTTTCAGCGGCCTTGAGAGGCTGATTAAGACCAATAAACGCGTTGGCCTGCAAAAGCCAAAGATCCTCACGATCAGGATACGTTTTAATAAGTTCCTCGCAGAGCGAAACCGCATCCGCGTATTTCTTTTGCTTAAAAAGGCCGCGCGCTAAACCCATTTTCCAATCCAGGGTCTGCGGATCCACAAGGATTGCCATCCGGTACGCGGATTCGGCCGAGAGATGATTATCGACTGAAGAATAAGCGAATCCTAAAAGGCCATAGGTAATCGCGTCCCCTCCGCCCAGCTCAACGACCTTGGAAAGGGCAGGCAAAGCCTCTTGAAATTTATGCTGACGGATGTAAATCACGCCGAGATTGCGCCACGCGCGTCGAAATTTGGGATATTTGTCAACTGCTTTGGTGTAAAGCTCAGCCGCCTCTTCAAGCTTGTCCTGTTGAAAATAAATATTGGCTAAAGTAAAATCAAAAACAGCGTTGGCCGCGTCCCCGCGGTTTTTTTCAAGCAAACGAACCGCTTCATCCAATTTATCCGAAGAAATCAGATCGAGAATCTTGATCATTTGATCGCGTTCATTGGTAGCCACGCGCGGTTCAATATCCGTCTCCGCTATGTAACTCATCGTAAACTGTTTCTGGAAAACCGGATCTTTCCACAGCTCCAGATCCGCTTGACTCAGCTGAAAAGCACTGCCTTGAGTCGCCATCACGAAAACGAACCCGAACATGAGCAAAAGATTAATCACCTTCATCAGCAAATTAAATTGTTTCATGGTTATAGTCCTTCCTCTGGAAAAGTAATCGGCACGCGCATACGGAATCGCACAGACTTGCCATTGCGTTTGCCTGGCTCAAATTTCCATTGTTTAACAGCAGCCAACGCCGGTATTTCAAATGAAGAATCAGTCGACCTCTGAATGGTGGGGTTCACGACACGGCCATCTTGATCCACGATAAAAAGGATATAAACTGTCCCGGGTGTTTTTCGGCGTAGGGTTTCATTCAAAACCGGGCCCGGCTGATACACCACGCGCGGTTTCTGGTCAAGATCATCCACGAAAAATAAAGCGTCAAAATCTTCGCCTTCGGAACTCATCACATTTAATTTAAGAGTAAAATCACCCGCGACCCATCCATCACTAAAACCGGGGTTCAGGGCCAATTCAAGCTGTGATAAATCCAATGGCGGCGCCGTCTCGGTCAGTTCAGGCGGCCTTTCCTCGGTCTCCGGCTCCTCTTCCGGCTCTTCTTCCGGTGGCGGCGGAGGCGGCTCCTCAACCACCGTGTCCACGGTCTGCACAAGCATATCTTCTGAAGGCGGCCTACTGATAGTCTGCATTAGAGGCAGGATAAAGAAAAAAATCAAGGTCAGAATTACGGAACCAAAGATGACCGCTGCGCTATGAAAAATTCTCTTGAAGCTCCGCGGGGGAAAGCCTTTGGTTTCTCTTGATGATTCCGGCTCGTAAAATTCCGGAAAATTCTCCGGCGATAATTGACTAACACTTGTCGGAATAATCGTGGGGCATTCAGCCCCGGTTTCCAAAACGGGGGTTTCTGTGCTTCGACTAAAAATATTCATTGTTTTGTATTTATCAATCATGTCTGATTACCCTTTTGGTTTAGTTGTGGCCACACTCACCCGCGTGGCCCCGGCCAATTTAGCTTCATCGATCACCCGAACCAGCATACCCGACTGCGCGGCTGTATCCGCCTGAATAATCACCGGAACTTCTTCCTTCTGCAGCATGCGCTTAACCAGCGGCTGGATACCGCTGATGCCGATTTCACGGCCGCCATAGACCACTTCTCCTTTTGCCGTCAACGCGATCAGAATACTGGTTTTTTCCAGGCGGACCGAGGATGCCGCCTGAGGTTTGTCCACCTCAACGCCCGTCTCCTCAACGAAAGTAGTCGTCACTATAAAGAAAATCAGAAGAATAAATACGCAGTCAATCAAAGGTGACAGATCAATCCCTTCGCCGTTTGTGCTCTCTGCTGCTAATTCACGAAAACGTCCCATGATGACCTCCCTAAAGATTCCCTGACTGGTTTAAAACGCTGAATATTTATTTGTTTGCGTATTGTCTCTTGCATCTTGTGTCGATTTCCACAATGATGCTTCCCTCTTCAAACCATCGCCATCTCTCGATTCACTTTCGCATGAATTTTCTTATAAAGTTTTTGGGTACAGGTGGTCTCCAAATGCGCTAAAAAACTTTTATATTTTTGATGATGACGGCTGAGCTGATATTGGAAGAAAAGTCCGGAGAGCGCGATAATCAAGCCTGTTTCCGTCGTAACCAAGGCTTCAGAAATCCCTTTGGCCACAAGCTCCATGGTCTTTTCCCCTCCCGCCCCGGAAGCCAAAGCGGCAAACGTAGCTAACATCCCGGTAACCGTCCCCAGCAATCCCAAAAGCGGAGCCGAAGAAACACAAATCTTCATAACTTTAAGATCCCTTTCAAAGGGGACAATCTCGGTCGCTCTCAATTCCTTAAAAAGATCCGCTGTCGCTTTCAGCGAATTCCCTGCCGTGACTAAATTCAAAATACTTCCGATTGGGCCTCGGCGCTCATGGGGATGATCAATCCACCGACGCCAAACTTTTTCAGAAACAGAACGAAAACCTTTCTCCTGAAGTTTCAAAAATATATGAACGCCCAAGCCAAACAGCACCAGGGCATTGACGGCCAAAGCGACCATTCCCCACCCTCCGGAAATCCAAATGGTGTAAGCCTGCTCCGAAAGTTCCCGCAGCTTCATCATGATCAACGACTGAGCCACAATCACCATCCTTACTTAGATTTTGTTAATTCAATCTCACCATCAAAGGAATCTTTGCCCCGCTTACCGATAAAATTCTGATTTCCGTCTTTTTCGTTAAGGAAAAACAACATCTCTTTCTTGTTTTGTTCATGGGCGATGATTTTATTGACGTGGTTGATAAAAGCAATTGACGTTTTTTCCATCTGATCAATGACCCTGTGCGCTTTACGCGAAAGAAAAGCGTGCAGCAACAACGAGGGGATTGCCACAATCAAACCGTATTCGGTCGTAATCAGTGCCTCAGAAATGCCTCCCGAGAGAGTTTTAACGTCGCCGGAACCAAAGACCGTAATAAGTTTAAACGTATTGATAATCCCCGTAACCGTTCCGAGCAATCCTAATAACGGCGCCGAGGAAGCGCTGATAGCGATGAACGGCAACATGTTTTGCACTTTTAAGCGCATCGCCAAAACATTTTCATAAAGAGCCTCTTCGATGATTTCCGGAGGCTCGTTGAGATGCTCGACCCCCACGGTGAGCATCTTCCCAATAGGCCCACCCATTTCGAGAGCTGCTTGCTCAGCCGCTTTTTTGTCCCGGCGCTCGAGGACTTGGAAGAATTTATCAATTCTTTTTTGCGAGGGAATCCATAAGAATGTCAACGAAATCCATTTATAGAGCGCCAGCAAAAAGGCCGCGCCCGCCAGCATGAAAATCGGAACCATAATCGGCCCGCCCTTTTGGATGTGTTCCCACAAAGACTCCTTCGTCGCTTCAATCTTATGCGCATTCCCGAGGGTGGGATCAAGCGGAAAAACGCCGCGTGATGTTGAAATCAATCGAGAGGCCTCTGAGACATTTTCCGGATCGCGGAACCTGATGACCGCCGGTTCTAAGGAACCCAATCTCTGCTCCGCGGTCCCGACATCCTTACCGTCATTCGATTGAAAAAGAGCAGCCGGCCCCACCAAGACAAAGGTCCCATTTTTAACTAATCCTGAAGGATCAACCGCCGTTCCGTTAAATTTAGTCCCACCCAGCGCATCGTGCAAACGATCCAAAGAGACACGGACCAATTTGGCTTGTTCTTGAAAGACTTCCCCTTCCGACAAACTCGTGTTTTCCGACGCAAGCTTAGATGCCGCCAGCGGTTCGCGGTAGCGTTGGATTTCCGAGATATGAAGACGCGATTCAAAATTGCGGTTATATTCGTTCAACAAGTTTGAGACATACGTCATTTCCTCTTTGCGCGTCGCGATTTCATTTTTCAGATTATTTAAATCAAGCGCGCGATTATCAAACATCCGCGCGGTATTTTGATAACTCAGGCGAACCTTGACCAGTTCTTCCTCGAGATCATTAAGCCGTTTGTTCAGCGGGATTTTTTCTGTGGCAATTTGTTTGCGTAAATTACTGAGCTCGGCTAAGCTATCGGCCAGCTGCTGTTGAACACCTTGCGCGGCTTTCTGAAAAGTGGTTGCAGCTTTTTCCGCCGCTTCCTGGGCGGAAATCACCGGCGGATTTGCCAGCCAAAAGATACTCACGAATAAAATTAGACTTATTTTTATTTTCATAATAACTCACCCTCCCGGTTATTGAATACTCATCGGCAATTGAACAAACGTTGCCGCCATTTCATTCTTTAGGATAGCAATGGCCTTGGCAATCTCCGGCGCCGCCTCATTCTGCGGTATCCACACCCATCCGTCTTTTGAAGGCATGCCAATGCCGGCGACATTACTATTGTTATTCGCGTAATAAGCTTGACCGAGACCAATGTAAACCGCGGTGACCTCAGCCGAGGCTGAATTCGGAAGCTGACGGACTTCACTGGTAATAGTGATGGTGCCGTTGAACTTGTTTATTTCATTAAGGACACCAATAACATTTTGAAATCTTTCGCCCAAGGATAATTTAGTGTCTTCCGCATTTTTCGGAAATCGCTGGCTGAGCGGTTTTATACGTTCCGCGATCGTATCCGGCAGCCCTTTTAAAAGTTCCATGGTGCGCTTTTCTAAAGCGGCAACCGTTTCCCGGAGGACAGCAGACGTTTCTTTGAGATTATCATTTTCTTTAATCAGCTCAACGCGTTTTTCATTGGCTTCGGTGACGCTTTTTTCGGCATCGGCAATTTTGTTCTGAAGAGATTCAATCTCTCGGAGTTCAATGCCGATACGTTCGCTTAAAAGGTCTTTTCCCAAGGCCCAGTCCTTTTTTTCCTGTGAAATGATGCTCTTGGTCTCCACCCATTTTTCCAAAGTCGCGCGGGTCGCGTCCACTTCGTCACGCATGCTGGTTTCAGCGGATACAGTGGTGGAAAAAAACGGCAAAACACCCAAAACCGCAATAATCATGCTGAACATTATCGTTCTATTAAAAATTTTCTCTATTGTCATTGTCATGTTCATTGTTAAAATCCTCTCGTTTATTACCATTCATAAGATAAACCTAATGAAAAATCTATGCCTTTTCTAAATGACGTATGTGTCACTTCCTCAAGGCCCTTGGCGCGGTACACGGTATCGATTTTCGGATTAGTTAAATTTTTGGCTTTAAATTCCAAATTCATATGTTTCCCGATCTTTTTCGAGGCCGTTATGTTGACGGATTCATAAGTTTTCGCATAAATGCCTGGGACAAGATTTCCATCTTTTTGTCCCCGGCCCACGAGCAGCGTATCTCCCGTCAACGTATAAAAGAAATTAAATTTCAGACCAAGACGCCCGAGATCATAAGTCAGATAATAATTGTAAAGATATTCAGGAGTATTTAACATGTCACGTGTCGTTTCAAAGCTTTGTAAAGCTGCGCTGCTGAAAATCTTCAATTCAGCTGCCGGATAATACACCTTGGCGTCGATCAAAGTCGCATTGGCCCCGAAAGAAAGACCTTCCAGTTTTTCCCAGAAATGTCCCAGGTCCTGGCGCATTTCAATCTCATATCCTTTTAAAATCCCTTTGGGATAATTTTCAGCCGTTGTGTAATTAAAGTCCGCGACTTTTTGTACATACTCAATCGGATTTTCAATATATTTCTTAAACCAAGAAAATGAAATCAAACCTCCCGCATAAGGTTTGTAATCTAAACGCATATCAATATTTTTTAAGGCACTCATTTTTAACTGGGGGTTACCGATAAATACGGGTCCGCCAAGGTATTCAAACTGGACAATAGGGGTGAGCTCTTTGAATGTTTGGCGAGCCAAGGTCTCCGCGTAGGATCCTCGCAAGGTAAATTTTTCAAAGAGATCAACAGTAAACCCAACAGACGGCAGTATGTCTGCTTGCTTAAAATTAACGTCGGCCTCACCGGGATTAAGTTTAGTATTTGTGGTACCGTTTGGATCGGGAGCGTACCACTCGGCATTTTCTTCCGGATCATTGACTATTTTGAGACGGGTGTTTTCATAACGAATCCCTCCCAAAAGGTTTAAAAAGGAGTTTACCGGTAAATCAAGCATATAGTAATAGGCTCGAATTTTTTGATCCCCGCGATAATTTACATCTTCTTCGGAAGGGACCATCAGGTGTGAACTCTCGCCAGGAAATGTTTGGCTCCACGGAATTTCCCATATCCCGCTCCGAGTTGCGTTGTCATTAAAATTACTGAAACTTTCCTGGGAAAAATCGCGTTTAACCGTGTCTTCAAAAATGCCGAGTTTCACGTAACCTTCATCATCCGTCCATTGGCTGAAAGGGAACTTCAAATCTATGGCATATTGTTTGCTGGATTCGTGAATTTCTCTCCAAATTCTTTGAAGGTTGCCCAGCGTGAAATTCGCGCCGGGTTTATAGGGAGCATAGTGAGCGGAGATACTGAGTCCGGGAATAATCTCTCTTTCGGGTTTCCAGAGAGAACCAAAAATCCGCTTATCCGGCTGATACATCCCGGCGGAGCTAGCGGAAAGCTTCCAGTCAAATTCCGGCCGGAGCACTTCAAGAATATCAAAAATTTTAAATTCCGGCGTAGGCAATTTGTGCTCACCTTTGACTTGGATAGTTTCCGTTGTCCGTTCCGTGTATTCGAGAGTTTCACTTCGATTATAGGGCGCCGAATCTTCGTTATGGCCTGAGGGCACATTATTAGGATCATAACCTGGAAAAAAATATTCTTTTCCCCGTGTATCCTCGGCAATGGTGGCTTTGTCCTGGGCCGTGCGTGTATACAGATAAGTTACATCTACGGAATGATCTTCAATCTCTACCCCCAGAATTCCCACGCCACCCCACTTCACTGATTCTTTGCCGATGGTCACATCTGAAAGCCTTGTTTTGTAATCACCTCCTTGTTGCGGCCCCTGGAAAGTTTGCGGAGTCAAAGGATCTCCCGGGCTTTCTACCCACCAATAATCGTCAGTTCCCTCGGAGAGGGAGCTGTCCCTCTTGTAGTAGAAATTGGCAAAGCCCCCTAAGGTGATACCGCTATCAAACAAACCGCTGTCAATCGTTTTTTTTCCGCCTCCGGCTAGCGAAAATTTATAATCAAAGGACGCGCTTTTTTTCGAAGGCCCTACGGCCCCATCCCAATTAGTAGTAACTTTCTCCAACTGAGGATCTCGCTCTCCGTCTGCATCCGCCCAGAAATTCACTCCCCCATCTTCATAAGAAAGAAACCTGTCCTTTCCGGTTGCGTTTGTGTTATATCCGGATTCAACTTTTACCTTCAGTATTCTTTCTTCATCGGGAATCCCTTTAAGAACAACATTCACGGCCCCTCCTGAAGTGTCCCCCTGCTGATCCGGCGTAAAAGTTTTGGTCACCTGAATACTTTCAATAACATCGGAAGGAAATTGGTCAAGTTCAACCGCACGCTTATCAACATCAGCCGTGGGAAGCCGGATGTTATTGATTTGCGAATTAACGTAGCGGTCCGGCAAACCCCGAACAACAGCGTATTTTTCATCTGAGACGGTCGCCCCGGCCACAAGCTTAAGCGCACTGGCGGCGTCACCCGCACCCGCACGGCTCAACAATTCAGAACTGATCGAATCCAATAACCCGGGGCTTTCAACACGCAATTGCAAGAGACCGGCTTCTGTTCCCACTATTCTCAAATCCTGGACAACAAATTCTTCCATCTCGGTAAATTCACCGGAAAGCGAGGCCTCTTCTTCCGTGAGCTGTCCTCCCAATACCACGACTTTAGATTTCACTTGCCGGGTATAACCTTCTTTGGAAAAAACCAAAATATATGTTCCAGGTGGAACTTGTTCAAAAACATAATTTCCTTCATCGGTGGTTGTAACCTTTTCGCCAGTTTCCGCGATAGAAACCTGGACTGCGGCCAAAGGGACATCAAAATCCTTATCATAGACTGTTCCGCGGATGGAACCGACTTGCTGTGCCGAAGCTGTTTTTATAATACCTGAAATCATCACGATCATTATAAAAGTACAGCTAGTCAACTTATATAACTTTTCCAGACGTGCAAACATCAATTATCAACGCTCCCCTTATCATATCGACCCCCCCCATATCTAATATGATTATCGATTGTTAAAATTTATTTTTTTTGCATCTCGGGATATTAGAGATCTAATAAAACGATTTCTGCTATAGAGGCGTCCCCGTTTCATTCAAATAAAGTTTATAACCTCTCTGTGAACTTCCTGTATCATTCGCGTGAAATAAATGAAAATTTCAATGCCGGCATTATATCTTAGGAAGAGAGGCTGGAAGACTTACCCTTAAGGTTTTTCCGATCTTAAAGCGTGAGAACGATTTAGCAGAAAATTTTTCACTAAAAAAAGGGCGCCATATGGCGCCCTTTTTTCAAAATAACTTTTCTCAAAATAACCTATTTGTAGTTAAAGCAAATTCAGTTGCGTTTGTGCAACAGTTAGCCCTTGTTGAGCGGCAAGCCGGAACCATTTTCGAGCTTTCCAAAGGTTTTGCCTTACACCTACTGCCTTGTAATGCATCCATCCAATAAGAAATTGCGATTGTGCAACTTCTTGCTGAGCTGCCAAGCGAAACCACTTTAATGCCTCTCTATAATCTTGCTTAACGCCTCTTCCCTGATAATAAAGCAGCCCTAGATTGTTTTGGGCGGCAGCATATCCCTGTTTAGCAGCACACCGATACCATTGGGCAGCTTCTTTGAAATCTTGAGGCACGCCTCTTCCTTCTTCATAGATAACTGCTAAGGCATGCTCAGAAAGGACATAGCGCTTCTCCGCAGCGAGCCGATACCACTTCAAAGCCTCTTGTTCATCTTTAGGGACGCCTAAACCTTTTTCATGCATAGCGCCCAAGGCATGTTGTGCTAGGGCCATCCCTTGTTCCGCAGAAAGTCTGTATAGCCTTGCTGCCTGGTTATAGTCCTGCGAAACCCCTGCGCCATCATAGTACATAGCTGCTAGCATAAATTGGGCTTTGGCATGCCCTTGTTCTGCCAGAGGCATCCATTCCTCCGCAGCCCTGCCATATTCTTTGAAAGTAAATTCGTGCCATCCCTTTTCAAAGTTTGCGCTCCACCCATTAGTTGCAAATAAAGCAACAAATACAGCTACAACCAAGAATAATAACGGTTTTTGTTTACGAGGAGCCATGCCTATCTCCTTTCAAAATATCGGGTTCAGACATTTATAAAAAAAGGCGCATACTCCCAATAAGGGGTATGCGCCAAAGAATCGAAGCATCTCAATCAGCAACTGACTATCCTTTTCTCGCGAAGGAGGACTCTTAGCTTTGCGCCCTATTCTTTCGAATAGTTTGCCCTTATTAACTGAGAGGTAATTTCACCTTGTTTTCAATGATCACAGTTTAAGAATATCACATTTTTGCGCCTATTTAAAGAAATAGGGGCAATCCGTTAAAACGTTTTCTTTATATACCAAAAGGAAAGGGGCCAGGGCGCTCCCAGGGGACACCCTTACCATCTTCGCCTGTTATCAAAAAACTGATATTTAAAAAAGACCGACCCGATCATGCTTCCTCTTTCAAAATCTTCCTCTCTTAAGTCCTCGTTTATTACGGTGCTTACCCGCGCCGGATCTTCACACACATCCACCAACTCCTCGCACACATTCTCTTGCGCTTCCTTCATTTCTTTTATTTGCCCTGTCCCTTTTCAGTGCCCTGGCCCCTTCTCCTTCTCCGCCTTCTCCTGCTTCTCCCACGAACTTCCCCATTACCAGCACCATACCCGGAGCATCTCTATTTTTCGATAATAAACCAGTCGAGACACTCCTCGATGTCAGCTGGTAATCTAAATTCCTTTTCGTTATCAATTAATTTAGAAAAACTACTATCGTCTTTAACGCCGGAAAACATTATTTTAAATACTTCTTTCATTTGTTTATCAGTAATATCGCCGATTTCCAGAATTTTGATAATTAACTTAAAACTATCCTTCAAATTACTATCTTGGAGAACAACGTCGATATGATATTTATGCAGATATGAAATGGCGCTATTAATTCTTGATAAGATTTCTCGCGGAAGATTCTTATCAATGGTTATTTCTATCTTACCTATAATGTTAGACTGATTTGCCACGCCTAAAACCTCACTTTCTTTCTTAAAAAGTCTAGCAACCATTTAGCAACTTTTACCCGCAGATCACCAATTTGAAGATGCGGATATTTATGGGGCCCTCTAGCATGTTCCCAATGCGCCCATGAGGCTACATGCTTAACAAATATTTGGTTTGCAACATATCCACCTATTAATGTACATGCTGTCGCACAATATATATTCGGTGTCCACAGCGCTGCGACACCTCCCGGAACTAACCACCACCCATTACCTGTTTCGGACCATTTTCGCGTGTAAAACCCTAAAGCAGAGTTCAGAGGAGAGAAAATATTTATTTCAAATTCCGCAACTCCCGGAAAACCTGTCGTCCTTTTCAGGGCAAGTCCGGTGTCCCAGGAATATGCCCATAATTATTCCAAATACAAATTAGCTATACTTATATGCTGACCATCTTCTGTATAAATATTAACAGCAATCAAAGGCCTAAAAAATTTTGGGAAAAAAGATACTAATGAAAAACGAGTAAAAAAAATATTAGGTAAAGCTTTAATAATAGGATACCCTTCATGACGACTGCTTATAATTACATCGACAAGAACATGGTCTTTATCAAAAATTATCGGTGTAAATAATTTTACAAATAATTTCTCGTCAGAAATCACATCGGCTATCTTCCCTCTCACTACTTTTGGATTATTTTCATTGGGCCAATCCCAATCTGTAAGCAATACTGTCCTGCTCAGAAAACGATTATTATTTTCCATATTTATGGCCACCTCCATCCCCTAAAATATTCTGTCCCTATCCCTCCGCTTACTGGCCTAGGGCCTAATAAAAACTTGAAAGGATTCACCTTTACATTTCTTGCAGCATCAGCTGTATTATAATTTGGCAAGCTTAATGCCTTTCTAGCATCGTCTCCTAAATGATGGGGTAAATTCGTTTTTGAACCTCTAGTGCTCCACTTTGATGTATAAGATGGATTATTTTTAGGATAATATTGAACTTGTGAATAATGTGGCTTAATATGAGCATTATTAAATTGAGCAGCAGTTATCAATGTCCATGCCGTTGCTTGATAAGTTTCGGGAGTCCATAACGCGGAAAACCCACCGCCAACTAACCACCACCAATTACCTGTTTCGGACCATTTTCGCGTGTAAAACCCTAAAGCATCTTCCCCATACCCCGTCCCAAAATAATATCCTCTTTCGAGTTTCTCCCACCACGTCCTCTCCCCGCAGAGGCCAAACGGATCCACGGGACCGAAACAGTACCCAAAGCTGGCGTAGGTGCCGGAACCCCAAAGCGTTACCAAATTAGAAAGCTAGTACAGCAGTCACCTTTCGTTTCTTCCCTTGCTCTTATCAATATATCATCTCAAGAACATGTCTTTCAATAAAAGCATAAAAATCCCCACGCTAATAAATGCAACCCAGAAGTAAGCATTTATCCAGCCCTTAGCATTATCATTCACCCTGCAAAACTTAATAGTCGGAGCATAATCCCTCAGAACAGTATTTTTGTTTCTTTTATAAAATATTCCAGACCATAGACTTAAAATAACAAATAATAAGAACATACTTAAAAAAAACAATCTAAAAAAATTGTAAATAGGAAGAGTTGATTTATTTATCAAACTTACACAAGCGAACATAGAAACAATTCCTGATACTAGCAAATATTGCAATTTTATGTCGAATTTAACTTTTTGAGTTAAAGAAAAATTTATCAGTCCATAAATTGTTGAAATGGGAGCAAAGATAAAGATAAAAACATTGAGTCGGTAATCAGGAGGCAAAAAAAACATCCCTAACATGATTAACAAAAGGATTAGCCAGGTGGCTACTAGGATATTTTTTCTCATGGTCCCCTCCGCTATATTTTTAAAATTAATACTGTAATTTCTCTGGCAGCTCAAGAGACCCCGTCATAGCCCCACCGACTAAATAGGCAGAAACTCCGCCCAAAGCAATTCCAGTTAATGCTTTATTCGCTGCTCTCATAAATTTATACCGTCCCGCCGACTCCCACCATTTTCTCGATATAAAAGTGAGATGCCGGTTTAGAGTTCTTATGATTATGTTTTTTGGAGGACGCCCCACTGGATTTACTAAATAAGGCAATGCAGGAGGTGCGCTGAATATATTTGTGGGAACTGCTATTCGAAAACCAATATATTTAAGGTTACTGCCAATTTCAAACCAATCTTTTTTTGCTCCGTGTTCACGGGAAAGGAAAGGGGCCAGGGCGCTCCCAGGGGACACCCTTACCATCTTCGCCTGTTATCAAAAAACTGATATTTAAAAAAGGCCGACCCGATCATGCTTCCTCTTTCAAAATCTTCCTCTCTTAAGTCCTCGTTTATTACGGTGCTTACCCGCGCCGGATCTTCACACACATCCACCAGCTCCTCGCACACATTCTCTTGCGCTTCCTTCATTTCTTTTATTTGCCCTGTCCCTTTTCAGTGCCCTGGCCCCTTCTCGTTTCTCCCACTGTCACTACTTATTTTTTTCCAGAGATTTTTTAATTTTGCCTTAATTTTATAAGACACTTTGCCTTGAGCAATGTGTTCCTCGGCTGTTCTAAAAAGATTAACAACGTTTGACCCTGAATACTCAAACGGCGTTTTAGGTCTGCCAAGTCGAGCGTAATCTAAGATAGCTTGCTTTAATTGCTGGGATTCTGGCTCACTTGAAAGATAACGAACTTGGATTTCGTTATTATCCAGGTAAAATTCTATTGGTTTTCCGTCGCCATCCCATCCAATATATTCTTTATTCTCTATGTCGATATTTTCCAAGTGATAACTTAATTTAGACGATGTTTCTATAATAAACATCGACTTTTCTTTATCTTGACCAAATATTGGAAATTTTACTCCCATTACCATCCTCCTTCCCATGGTCTATGTTGACCTATGCCTGGTCGACGATGATAATGGCCTTTAATTGGATTAAACCGCCAATCGGGTGTAGGCGCACCAGGTCTTGTGAGTGTTATTTCTCCACCCTTCCAGCCAATGCTCCAATTCGGGATCGCTCCCGTACCCGCGCCAATCGCCGTCGTAACCGCCGTGGCAGCCGCTATCTGCGTGCCCCAATACCATTTTTGCCAGCCTGATATATCACCTTTTTTGTTTGTTTTTTCTACAATGGATTGGCCGCTTAGCGCTGCCGCTGTACCCCAATCGCCGGTATAAAATGCCCCCCACGAACGCATTTGCTGACGCATCGTGCTATTGGGATTAAAAGGATTAGATTCATGCAGGAATTGCCATCCCAAATTTGTCGGCCCCCACTCCCCGCAGAGGCCAAACGGATCCACGAAGTTGACCGGATTGTTGCCGACGTAGCGATAGAGGTTCACGTCATCCGCGAAACCGATCGGGTCGCGCTGGAGGAACCTGCCGATGCCCGGATGATAATGCCGGGCGCGCATGTAGTAAAGGCCGGTTTCGGGATCATAACGCTGGCCGGCGAACAGATACACGTTCCCATACGACGAAAAATTCAACGGCATGCCAAAAGGATCATAAGAATACCGCTCCAGGATCTTAACCGACCGGTCAGTCAATTCCCGGGCGGAACCTAATCCGTCATATAAATAAAAATACGGTGCCCCGCCTCGCTCCATGGTAATGATCTCATCAAGCCCCGGGCCGTAAATATACGTCGCCAACAGCTGGCGGTTGATGTCGAATTCCTCGATCACCCGGTGGCCGTCATTGACATAGATCGTATAGGACGTGCTGTTCATATTGCGCACACAGCGGCGCCCCAGTCCGTCATAATTGTAGGCATAAAACGTCGTCCCGGCCTGCGTCCGGACCAAATGGTTCTCGTGGTCATAATTGTAGGTCCTCAGGCCGTCGGAGATCAGATTCCCGTTTGCATCATAACTATAAGAATTTGCCCCGACCTGCGTGTATTGATTCAGATTATTGGTCGTGTAATTGACCGTGCCGGCCTGCAGGCGGTTTCCGGCAGCGTCGTAACTATAGCTGAAATTTTGGGCTCCGCTGACCGCGAGCAACTGGTCGATACTGTCATAACGAAAATTCTTCATCCCCTGCAGGGAAAGCTCACCGGTCCGGTTGCCCGCCTGATCATACGTGTACATATACCCGCTTAGAAAAATGAACGCCTCCGTATTGCTGGAAGGATCACTGACGGTATAATTCACCAAATAGGTCAGCTGATCAGCCGCGTCATACATATAAACGGTAAAAATCGGCGTCTGCCCATAAATTTGCTTCCAGCATCTTCGGCCTAACGCGTCATACCCATAACTCGCCAGGGCCGTCCCATTGCGCTTGACCCCGATCATTTCATTATTCGGGTTATAGGCATACTCAACGATAAGTCCGCTGGGATAAACAATTTTGGTGCGGTTGCCGACGGCGTCATATTCATACCGCAGCGCATACCGTCCGAGATAATTCACCGTCGAAAGGCGGTTGAGGGCATCGAACGTCTGGGTTGTCGTCCCTTCAATGTCGACATACTGGGTGATATTACCGACCGCGTCAAGCTGATAGGTGATATCCGCGCCCGCATCATGATCAACAAAGATCAAGCGGTTCACTTCGTCATAAACATAATCCGTCCGGCGGTTGGTGGAGTCAACCTTCCGGGTCAAATTTCCCTGCCGGTCATACGTAAAATTGATCTGCCGGCTCTGCGCGTCGGTCTGGCGGAGCAGACGGTTCAGGGGATCATAAACAAAATTCGTCGCAGGATTCAGCCGAGGGTCCTGCAGCGACGTCAAGTTCGAGACAGCCAAATGCAGTTCGTTGTCCGTGTCATGAGTCTGCGTGACGACACCCCGGTTGGCGTCCGTCCCGGTCAGCTCATTGCCGAACGGATCATAAGTAAAACTGGTCGTCCGGTTCATCGCGTCCACAACACTGGTGAGATGCCCGTTCGCGGAATATTTGTTCGTGGAGACACGGTTCAAAGGATCTTTAACGCTCAGGAGCCGGCCATTGCGGTCGTAGGTCATTTCGGTCACCAGGCCATAAACGTTCGTCACCTTGGTCACTCTCCCCAGCTTATCGTATTCGTATAACGTTACGCGGCGGTCCGGCTCGGACGCGGAGATCATGTCTCCGTCGCTGTTATAGGCATAACTGCTCGTGTTTCCCCGGGCGTCTTTGACCGAGGCCAATTGGCCATATTGGTCGTAGGCATACACGGTATCATTATTCAACGGATCGCGCAGACGGGTCAAATTCCCGCGGCCATCGTATTGGTAATTCCAGGTAAAATTCCGCTTATTGGTATAGGTCAGCGGCAAATTATACGTCAGGTCATACGTGTAGGCCTCCTGCTGATTGCGCGCGTCGCGTATGCTGGTGACGTTTCCTTTGGCATCATAAACATAATGGGTGTTGCGGCCGTTTTTGTCCCAGTAATCGACGATGTTCCCGTTGGCGTCATTTTGGGTGCGCGAATTGTTCGTCAGGGGATCTTCCATCGACTGCAAAAAGGCCTTCGAGTCAAAATTATATTTGAATTGTTCGTTCTTGTGGTTGATCACGTGCACGGTATCCCAATTGTAATCAAATTTTGTGACGCGATTCATCGGATCGGTCTGGGCCAGCACGCGGTCATTGTAGGCATAAGAATAAGCGTAGGTGTTGTTCTCTTTATCGCGGATCTGGGTGAGATTGTGGGTCACCAGATCATAGGCGTAATTCACATTCTGGTTTTCCCGGTCAGTCACGCGGATCAGGTGGTTGGCCGAATCATAATAATAAGAAATGAGATAACCGGCGGAGTCCTGAACGCTTTGCACCATATTGTTCGCCCCGTATTGGAAGACGATCTTCCGCGTCCCGGGGGAGGCAACCGTGGTCAGGCGATCCTTTCCGCCGATCAGCGTGTAGGAAAGCGTGGTCCGGTTGCCGTTTCGGTCCTCGACGTAAAGCAGTTTTCCGCCCAAGTCGAAACGATAAACGATCCCGTATTTACTGCGCAAAGTAAATCCGCTGGCGTCTTTGCTTAGATCCGAATAGGTGTCACTCCCCACCGAGCGATACGTCCCGCCGCTTTGCGGCTCGTAAATCTCGCGGGAATTATTCTCTCGGATCAAGGTCAGGTGGGACGGGTATTCCCTGATCCGCATGCTGTAGGAATGCGACCACCCGTATCCAAAAATAAAATCATTGTCGTCCGCGTCAAAATGATAACTGCGATTATTGCTTTCTCCGGTGACCGTGACATTGTCAAAATGCGCGTGCGAATAATGCGCCTCCAGGCCGATCCGGCCGCGCACCATCAGGGGATTGCTGTCCGTGATATTGATCTTGAGCTGTGAATTGACGTAAATTTTTATGTTATTGTTCAGGACCTCGATCTTGAAATGGTTCGTATTAAACGGGCTTACTCCCGAGGGCGCCTGGGCCAAGACGAACGGCGGCTGTCCGCTGGTGTGGTTCTGGCGCTTCGCTAATTCCATCAACCCGTCGGTGCGCAGGACCAGGTAATACCGGTTATCCGCGTCGGCATAGCGAAAATTGATCCAGCCGACTTCCCAAGGGAACGCGCCGTTGGTGGTCAGCGTTTTCATGTCGAGTTCCAGCGTAAAATTCCCCCAGGCCTCATCCGAGGTGGAGCGATCCCCTTCCCCGGAATATTCTCCGTTCTCCACCGTCCACGAGCCGGCGCCCGGATCCGGCAGCCAGCCGGGCACTTCGGAAACCACTTGGGCGTTGTAATATCGCGTCAGGGTTAAAGGCAATCCCCTCGCCGGGATATAAAGATCATCCACGTCCAGATGAAGATTTCCGTTTTGAATATGCACCGGGTCTTGGGTACTTGGACTGCCGCGGTTATTGGCTGACCGGGCGGCATTGCCCGGCGGCCCGTTTCCGAACGCGAAACGGTTCGCGCCCCCGCCATAGGTCCCGCCTCCGCCGCTGACATTCGAACAGGAATTGGCACCAAGGACATGGGACAATTCGCCGGAAGGAATGCGCGTAAAAGAAAATTCCTGTGGTGAAAGTTTAATGGATTTCCGGCTCAGCACCACGCCGTAACCGTCCCAGTGATGTTCAAATATCGGAAAGGACAAGGAATACCGCTCAACTCCAAAACCCGGGTCAAAGATATGCACCGAACGGTCATCGATTTTTTCAATTAAGGAAAAATGGCCGCGATTATTGAAGACCACATATCCGTGTTTTACGGCCTCCTGCAACAGCGCAAGCGAACCTTTTTTGAACGCCAGCGTGCGCAGTTTATGTCGCGCGGCTTCCCGGAGAAGATCCGCAAAACTGGTCAAACCGTGGCGGGCTTGGGCTTTTTGATTGATCCGCGCAAGCGAGTATTTTATATCAAAACTCTCATAAACCTGGCGAAGGACTTCCGGGCCGCAATAAAGGCTTTTGGATTTGGCAAAGGCGCGGGCAGGAAAAAAAATAAACGCCGCGATAAGGATGGTCGCGGCGACGGAATTTCGGGTGATCCGATGATTCACGGTTTATTTCCTTTGAATGGTTGTCAGATAAACCAAGAATAACACAAGTTCCGTCTTTCATCAAGCCCAGACTTTCCCGCCCTCGGGGACACCCCAGCCCCACCCATCCCGGCTACGCGGCGGGGACACCCGCAAGCAGCACCCGAAGCTGCGGTGAGTGGCGCCACCGTACAGGCGATGAGAATTTCAAATTGTCCGAATAAGAAAATTTTATTCCGCGGCGGGAAAGGCAGGAACGGATGTTGCGCTGACCGGAGGTTCGGGTTCGATCCGGCGAAGTTCCAGCAGGATGAACGTCGTCGGCGCTATCGTTATCTCCCGGGTGAATGTCTCCTTGTGTGTTGCCAGAAGGCAACGGCCTTCCGGGGATTTCTCATAAAGCCCGTAATCCCCCGGATGCAAACCATACGTCTCAAAGTCCAGCGTGAAACTGCAGCCGATCGGGTCATCATTGTAGTTGGCCAAAAAGATCCCCAGGCTCCCGTCTGGAGAACGAAAGACGGAATTCAACACCGGCGGGATATTCTTTAACGTCGGCACGATGAGTCCGGCAAAATCCCGGGCAGCTTTTACCAAAGGATAGCGTGAATAAATATCCGCATAGTCAAATTCCAATTCCAGCGGCCGCGCGAATTCTCCCAAAAAGGTATACTCTTTCGCGCTGCGTGTCGCCTCAACGGCCTTGGCCAAAAAATCATAATGCGACGCATAGTCCCTCATGAACCGGGGGCCGCGCGGGTCTCCCGCCCATTCATATTTCCGCTGCAGACTGCCCACGATATATCCCTGCGCCATGACAATATCCGCCCGTTTGGAGGTCAACCAGTGCGACGGGCTGCCCGGGCAGGACTTCACCCACGAAGGCGTTGTGCACCAATAGGAATCCTCTCCCTCGCAAAGATTACGCCTTAATGTTTTTTCGATCTGAAAATAGAACGACGGGTCCAAAAGGTCATCGGTGATGAAAATAGCGTATTCTTTGGCAAAGGCCTGAATGATGGGAACAACTTCATCCGTGTTGGCCCGCCCGTGATTAAACAGCGTGACCCGCAGGGATGATTCGCCGAGGCTGGGATCGGTGTATGTTTCATCCAAAAGTGAAAAACTGGGCTTTAGTTTTTTTCCTTCCGTCAATAAGCGGGTCAGGAACTTTTTTACGCCGGTGTAACCGTAATTGCCTCCGCCCGACGTGTGACCGTGGGACGGGTCAAAGTCAACAGTTCCGAAGCCGCCGTCTAAATAAAAAGAATCAAAATCATACTCGGCGACATAATGATCAATGAGGATCTCTTTTTGGATGTCGCACCAGAAATCCGTTCCCGGAGAGACAAAATACTCTTTCCGCGGAGAATGGATCCCGGTCAAATCCCCGAGGAGCGGCTGCATATCCATCCCGCGGATAAAATAAGGCCACGCGTCCGCAAAGGTCACCTTCCCGTAAGCGCGCGTATCAATGGCGACGCCTTCCATCCAAGCGATCGCCGGGACATAACCGATGATATAGGCATTCTCCCGATGCAATTGCTCGACCGTTGTTTTCAGATTGGCTGGCGCGGGAAGGATATTGGGGTTGTCATGATACGGAATGCCGTTATGCCAGCCGGTCCACAAGAGCGAAAGGCTGGCTAATCCCAGCCGCTGTTCATAGGCCCGCACGTAGTCCACCACCGTGCCCAATCCTTCCGTGGTCAGCAAGAAGGGATTTTCCGCGAAACGCCATTGATCGGGGCGCTGGACAATCTTTTTGGGCATATTGGCCTGCTTCCAGCCGAAATCCTTTCCGTAAAATTTCGTGACATCAAACCAATCGCCATTCAATACGCCGATCTTGACCGGATAGGGCGACACATAAGATGAAGTCATCAGGGAATCCGGCGGCATTTGCCGGATCGACATTTTGGTGAAATCTCCGGGAGCGGAAACCCGGCGCGCCAACCGGCTATCGTCGGATCCGCCGGACGAGCTAAAAGAAAATTCCTTATAATAAAATTCCGGATCATAGGCCGCGAAATAGATGCTTTTATTAGAAAAGCCGTCACAAAACCCGGCAAATTGCAGCGGATAGATCGGAGGATAAAGAAAAGTTTTGTTTAAGTCGGATCGCGCCGGATCCATGATCTTCGAACCCATCTGATGCCCGGAGGCAAAAAACACATAATCATCATCCGGCTGGTTGACCGGCCGCAGATGAATCCGGGGGAATTCCACTTTAAAAATACTGAAACCCGGTTGGTGAACGTCCAATGATTCGATCCGCCAATCACTCAGCGAAGAGCCCTCCCGGATCTCAACCGAAAGGACCAAGTCCAAAAAAGACGAAGCGCCGTTAAAAATGAATTCACACTGCTCCCATTGCAGGCGCAATATTTTCCGGGTCCCGCTATCGGTTACGGAATAGGAAAAATTCGAGCTGGTATTCTCCGGAGTAACCGGAAAGACCTCGCCCTGCGCGCTGCGCAGTTGAATTTCCCAAAGATCTTTCGTGTCGTCATTCAGAAAAATGAATCCGGAGGAATCGATGACTTTCCGCAAACCCGCGCCGTTTTCCGTCCGGACAAATTCCAGGCCGATGTCGCCGTTAAAAAGGGCGATCTCGTTGCCGGAGTCTCCCGCGATGACCGTGACCGGCAAGGCATTGCTCTCGGTGAAAGGATATTCCGCGTTAATCACGCTCAGGTAATACGTTCCCGGCGCGGAGCCCGGAGGGACATTCAGTTTGATCAGTTCAGCGTCCACACATTCCGCCGAAGGATTACCCGCCGGCACCTGAACGAGCGTCTGGGGCCAAACATAAGTCGTGTGGCCCAGCGCGGTCACTTTGATGACCGCCTGTCTGGCGAAACTTCCGCCTTCAAGAATAAGCGTATTCGCTTTATCATTTGCCACCACATTCTTTGCTATTCGATTGAGGCGCGGCGATCGCGCGTCGGAAAGGACCCCGGAGGCAAAACCGCGGTCAGGCCTTGAATCAGGGTAAGCATCGCGGAAACGATCCGCCTGATCTAAGATGTTTTGCGCGAATATCACCGAGGTCGCCCCCGGAGGATAATGGAAAATTTCCTTAGCAGAGTCGGTGCCGATTTTTTGGGATGAAGAAGCGGACGCGAAAACCGGCAAAAAGGAAAAAGTGAGTAGCACGCCAAGAACGATAAAGAGCTGTGTTGCCCGGGGAAGTTCAGAAAATTTTCTGAAAAGTGGATACTTAACTGGGTAGGTTGAATCTTGTCCCATTATGACCCTCAAAATGCAGGACTCAGATTGATATTCTTTCTATCCGGTTGCCAAAAAAACGTTTGGAAATAACGTCACCGCCTAACTGCGCGCCTGACACCAAGTTAAGTATGTGCGATAATCTGGCGGCTTACAATACCTTAAGCCGGATTTGGGGAAAACGTTTCCTAAGAAAATGAAAAATTCGTTTTTTTGTGACGGAAAATGACGATTCGATGATCTGGACGGGATAAAAAAATTATCGCGGCGGCCAGTCCTGATCCCGGCTGGAGAGAAAAATGGCCGGGCCCAGCGCTAGACCGATCAACAATTCCCCGATGACCACTTGGCCGTTTGCCGGGAACCATTGGCCGCAGATCTTTAAAAAAATGAAAATGCCGATAAGGACGGGGAGCAACATCGCGGCCGGATAAAGAATCTTCTTCTTCCAAAAATAGCCGGACAGGGAAAGCAGCGCCGCTTTCCAGAGGACGATCCCGGCCTTAAGCCCACCGGTCAGAGGGGAAAAAAGCAAAATCACCACCGTGATCCCGGCGAGGAGATTCACCAGGAACAAATGGAATTTGTACCGGCCCTTGGAAATCAGGCGGGGCGTTTGGATAAAGAAACAAAGCGGATAAAGCGCGGAAAAAATAAAACAGGTCAGGATAAGAAATCTCAAATTCATCACATCACCGCCGGTTAGAAAAATTTTTGGGTTCGCGGGCCGCGCGAATGTTTCTCCTTGCCGATCAATCTTTATACGGGTCAAACTCCCCTTCTCCCGCCATCGCCACTCCGATCGGCGAGAGGGTATGCAAAATGCGAATGGTCTCCTTATGATGATCCAAAACGTCCGGTAGGCGTTTGTAACAATGCGGCGACTCGTCGGTCCCCGCGCCTTTTAAC
>Ga0265297_10002608_pt1 | contig 35840 bp, 60 predicted proteins | sample Munlanlwell13791_FD_192502 | JGI IMG/M metagenome (GOLD analysis project Ga0265297, IMG submission 192502) | Leachate microbial communities from a municipal landfill in Southern Ontario, Canada - Leachate well 137-91 | ecosystem: Engineered > Solid waste > Landfill > Unclassified | place... | reverse complement strand
GTGTCAAAACAGTTTTTTGGTATATGTTTTATTATATGTTTATACGTGTTTATTAGTTGTGTTCAATAGTACATCAAACACTATTGCAATGGATAGTTTATTACTTTGTTTATTATATGTTTTTAACTTGTTCACTTCACTTTTTTTTGGAATTAATATGATGTTATAATAGTATGTTATTTTATGCCAGTTTTGAATTGACATATATGTTTATTAGTATGCAATAGTTTTGTCTTTTTTGACGGTGTCATGGTGTATGTCACGAAATTAACATATTACTGGTATAGTAACAATAGTCCTTTTTGCATAGTCACATTCATCCTTACTTTACCTGTATAGCCAAACGACTATAAATATGTATTTTGACATGGCATATATTGGAGGTATGTGTTTATTAGTGTTTACATATATTGTTTATATTGTGAATTTAGTTTGACAATATTAGTTTTGCAGGGCTTTTATTAGTATGTTATATTGTTATATGTTTATATTATTGTGCTCGCCTATGCTCACCTGTTTCAGAGGTATGTGAAGTAGTATGTTTTTATTAGTTGTTTACATACTATTTTATTTGGAACAGCACTGTGATATTGACATACTTTTGTTTATTAGTGTATTATTGTGGAAATTATAGTGTACGCAAGCCTCCTTTTAATGACAATTCCGCGTGAAACGGCTATAATAATTTAGTAAAAGTATTTTCCACATGTCTGTAATATGTTATTAATTAGTATAATAGACTTTTTTGTGAAATATTACTAAATTTATGGCTTTAGAGGCTATTTTACTCCAATTATTTAATAACTTGGAAATAAGTAACTTAGCATATTTTATTGTGAGGAGCCTCACAATATCCACACAATATCAATAATTTTTTTAATTTTTTTTGGCGCTATAATGTATTGTGTATTAATGTATTATAATTTATTTTATATTTTTTTTTATATTATGTATTGTATGTTACATTTATTTATTATTTTTGTGTAGTTCATTGATGTATTGGGATACGCGGTAAGTAAACCACACTCCGCCGACGAAATATACGGCTTTAGCCAGTATACGGCGGGATGCGGGAGCTGAAAGTCGGTTAGTAAACTATTGTGAAATACTCGAAACCCGCTCAATATAAGTAACTTGCCAGATACGTATTTTTGTTTTTTAACATATTTTTGGGGATATTGATATAAACTAATAAATATTAGTACATTATTTGTAAAATTTGGACGTGATCCTCATAACAACTGATTTCCAATAAGTTATTAAGTATGTCAATATCATAGTACAATACCCATTGCCGATTTAAACCGCTGGAAGCCAGTTACTTCCGTATGTTCTAACGTAACTTGTCGGTTGAAAGTTTGTACTATATTAACAAATTTTGAGGAGGGAAATCAAACTGCCTGTCTCTCAATAAGTTAGACCCACAGTACTCCTGTAAACGTTCGGAGTTGGGAGCCGATACCGTTCATATACAATACTTTAAGCCGAACCTGTTGTGAAATAGTTGCCAAATTGTATTGTAATATCGTAACGTACTACTGTTTGAAAAATGGTGTTTACAAAAACAAGTTTACAAACGGGGGCACGTGGCTTAAAAACCACAAAACAAATTTTGGGAGGAATAATAGTACTTGCCGAAATACATTTGTGCAGCGAGTGCACAGTGCCCCACAATGCCGTGGTTGGCAGTATTTTATATTTATTTAATTAATTCACAAAACAAACAATGGAAAACGTTAATCAAACACCCGCCGAAGTTAATGCAACTTCAAACAACAGTAACAACGCAGACGTCCTTCAGAAGGCTGTTTTAAAACAAGCCAACAAAAAAGCCAAAACAAGTAAGTCAACAAGTAAGCCAAAAGCCGAAAGTAAGCCAAAAGATGGTGGGAAGAACGCTAAAACCGACAAAAAAGCTCCTAAAAAAGGAGGTCAGTCGATCGCTTCAAAAATGGACGAAATAATAACAGCCGGTGGAACATGGGACGAGCTGGTGGCAAAGGTTCAAAAAGCCAGTAACTCAATGGGAGGCACAATGAAACATTCAATTGCCACACTCAAAGCTCACATCAAATTCCGCACAGTCACGCAAAAAGCCAAAAATCCTCATTATTTGGGCAACAAAAAAGTAACTGACAGTGGAATTGGAGTTCCCACCAAAAAAGCCAAAAAAGTGGCTTAAATTCTGTTTTGTTACAAAACAAAAAAGCTCAGCCGATTGGCTGGGCTTTTTTTATGAGTAATATGTAAACTTATTTATAAAAACTAAAATTGAAATATTATGAAAAGAAAAGTCGTTGCAAAAAGAGAATTCGTTGCAAAAACAGAAGCCGAATATCAAAAACAATGTGAAAAGTTTCAAAAATTATTTGAACACCTAGGAGCCATTCAAAAACTAATTTTTGAAATAAACAAAGTTCCAAAAAACGATGTTCCCAACCATATGTTGGAGGACTTCTTAAGTCCACACTCATATGACTTATATTCCTCCATGGAGGATTTATATGAGGATACGGTAACCACAATGCGTATGGACTTTGAAATTTTAAATTGTGAGTAAAAACAAGCCCAGCCAATCGGTTGGGCTTTTTTATGGCTTAATATGTAAACTTATTTATAAACCTAAAAACAAATGCAATGGCAATCAAATCATTGTACTCGCTCGAAAGAGCTCGAAGACATGTCAAAGGATTTATTAGAATTGAAATCCGTCAGCAAAATGAAACCCACAGGCTTTATAACATTTATATTGCCTACGGTGACAAAGCTTTTGAATTGCACAGTATGGCTCATGAATCAATTGAGGAAGCCGAATCAACTGTCTGCAGAATAATTGAAATGAACAGGGATTGTCTTCCAATAATTAGTCGTGAAACATATTAAAACCATCTAAAATGGAATTCAAAACATTGTATTATCCAGGTTTTGTTATTGTTGGCGTATCATTTAGGGATAGTTACTTTTGGACTGTCAAAATGTTATGCTTAGACAATGATGTGATCCGACTCTATTTTTGGATGAATTAAAAAGGAGCTCAACTCTTTGATGGGTTGAGCTTTTTTTATGGTTAATATGTAAACAAATGTAAACCGAGAAAATATGAAAATGAAACTGACATTGAAAAAGTTATCGAATGACATCAGTAAGGTGTTATATTATAACTCAGAAGCAAACTATTATAATGGTTTGTTTGGTGGAGGAGAATGGTCTCACACAGGTCCTGATTTCACTGATTTAATAAAAAGGTGGAAATTGACTCGTAGGAGATTATGCTTATATACCTGGGTTGCTTATGATTATGCAAAAATGTTTTCAGAGCATTATCCAAAGCCAATCTATGAATATAACAAATATGGACCTTATTGTGTAAATCCATGGTATGACATTTGGGAGAACCTAAATTGTATATTTATGGCAGGGTTCTTACAAAGTAATGAAAAATGAATTGACTTAAGCACGGTGAAATTCCGTGCTTTTTTTGTCTTTAATATGTAAACCTTTTAAACTTTTTTAAAATGACAAACGTAAAAATGGAAAAGAAAGGAAACGTCCTGACAATCACAGTTGACCTTTCCAAAAAAGGAACCCCTTCCTCAACAGGGAAATCTTTGGTTATTGCTTCCACGCAGGGAAATGTACCAGTGGAAGGATCTGACGTCATTGTCGGATTGAATGTTTACAAAAAAGCACAGTAATCAAACCGGGTTTAATGAAAGGACTGTCTGAATAGGCAGTCCTTTTTTTATCTTTAATATGTAAACTTATTATAAACTAAAGGTATAGAATGAAATGAAAAGAAAAGAACAGCATGTCATTAAACCAATGCCTCCTGAGATGAAGGCAAGGCTTAAAAAAGCAAGACTTGCAAAGGAGGCAAATGAAAAGATCCGATTGAAAAGTATGAAACGTAAGAAGTTTCATTCCTCGAATTCAACTCCTGTCGTCCTTCCTGAGGATTTTACTGGAAGTGATTTGAAAAGGGCCATACGGCTTGTAAAAGAAATGAAAAGAAGAGCAAAAAGGCAAAAGAAATGAAAAAGAAAACAATCAAAGGTGTCAAAATTTCCGATCTCAAGAAAGGTTATTTTGCATTCGGTAACAAAGGTGCAATGTGGAGTAATTCTGTTCACATTGCTAAGAATGGATTTCATAGTACGACACTCTGTGGAACTCCAATGCTCAGTTCTAATTATGCATTCAGTAAAGAATGGTGTGAGCAATATCAGGTGACAGAAGCAAGATGTCCCAAATGTTTGGAAATATATGAAAAGGAGAAAGAAAATGGCAAAGAAAGTTAGCATTTTCGGGAACAAGAAACAACTAAAACATTTTTCACATTAAATACAAAATGAAATGAAACGCAAGGGCATTTCCTTAATATAAAAGGGATTGCCTTTTTTATTCTTTATGTTGAACTAAAAACCTTAAAAAAGAAAGAAAATGACAAAAGAAGAAATTACAAAACTGCAAAAGATTCAAAATGACATTGATGCAGTAGAAAACTCACTCAATTACGTGAGACAGGCAAAAAGAATTCGTATTATTATTCCTCATGATGGAATAAATGACAACTATTACATTCCAATGGAAAAGATACCTGATCTTGAAGCACAAGTCAAATACCTGATCACGGAAATGATTGAGGAACGTTTAGATGATCTTACCTACAAAAGGGATACTCTTATCCTTTGTACAAAACAAGAATCGGAAACAATTTATAAACCAACTAATTTAGAGTAAAATGAAAAAACTATTTATGAGCCTCCTACTGATTTTACTTTTGGTAGGATGTAGCAAGGATGAAAAACCTTGCTGGGATTGTTACCTCATTGATGTAATGACAAGGGAGGTAATTGAACAGAAAGTCTATTGTGACCTTACTTTGGAAGAATTAAAGGCCACGTGTGATATGAAATCAGTGCCTGGACAAACCACAAGGCATTGTTACAATATGGAATTTCCTTATGTAAAACCTAGAAAATAGAATGAAATGAATTCACAAACAAAATCATTAAGTCGAGAAACGATTAGAAGCATCGTGACTGATGCTGAAAGTGCACCAGAAGCTCTTTTAAATCTTTATAAAGAGGTATTAAAACCAATTGACTGGGATACGATTGAAAACATTCTACCTTGGAAAATCCAAATCAACGAAACAACGGGTTTGTGCATTTTAAACGATATGCATAACAAATTCTCAAAAGAACTTGGAAAAGATCCTTGGGAAGTTACCAGCCTAATCCTCAACAAAGGATTTTCATCCCAGCATTCAGATGTGAATGATTGGGAAGTGCGTATTATGGATGATTGTATAACTCTAAAAAAGTAAGATATGACAATAGGTGAATTAAAAGAAGTATTGCAAGACTTAGATGACGATATGGATGTTCGTCTTGCTATGCAACCTTTCTGGCCGTTTGAATACACCATAGGTGATACTGCCGTTGTAGGTGATGCTGAGAATGAAGATGGGGAGAGTGTTCTCTATTTGACTGAAGGAAGACAGATAGGATACCTACCAAAACGAGTCTGTGATGAACTCGGGTGGTAATTAATTGAGGTAGAGTCAATTAAAATTAAATTTGTATATTTAATAAATTTGTTTTACATTTGTATTTTAAATTTAATTAAAAACATAAATTTGAAACAGGTTAAACTGGCAAAGAATGACATGGGGGAAACCGTTCTAAAAATCATGTTTCCCTACGATGTTGATTTGTTACTTAAAGTCAGAACCCTTTCAGGTAGAAAATGGCATCCTGAACAAAAGTGTTGGAGTGCTCCTCCATACCCAGAGAATGTCAAATCGTTAGAAACATGGGATTTTGACTTTGATAGTAACGTTAGAAACTATTTGAACAGACGTTCTGAAAAGAAAGTCAAATTGTCCAAAGTCCACGTGAAAGGACTTAAAGGCACATTGTATCCATTTCAACAAACTGGTGTTGCTTTTATTGAAGCCAACAATGGGAGGGCTTTGGTAGCCGATGAAATGGGATTAGGTAAAACAGTGCAGGCATTGGCTTGGTTACAAATGCACCCAAGGAAAAGGCCTGCCATTATTGTAGTCCCCGCTTCATTAAAATTGAATTGGGTCAAAGAGGCTGTAAATTGGATGCGTAATCCAAAGATTGAACTTCTAATGGGCACCAATCCATGGGAACTCGAAGGAGAAATAATCATTATAAATTATGACATACTACATGATTGGTTACCTGTACTAAAAGAGTACGATGCAAAGGTTTTAATTACTGATGAGTGTCATTATTACAAAAGTAATTCTGCTAAGAGAACGAAAGCAATCAAAACACTTGCAAAACAAATCCCACACGTCATTGCATTATCTGGGACTCCAATACTAAATCGTCCGATTGAAATATATAATGCAATACGAATCATAAATCCAGAATTGTTTCCAAACTATATGGCTTTTACGGAACGATATTGTAATCGAAGGTTCACAGGCTATGGTTGGGATTATAATGGAGCTTCACATACTGAAGAGCTACATGAAAAGCTAACTGGATCAATTATGATTCGAAGACTTAAAAAAGATGTGCTTAAGCAACTCCCCGCTAAGGTGAGATCCTTTGTTCCCATACAAATAGACAACGAGGGGGAGTATAAGGCAGCAGAGACCGATTTCCTTACCTTTATTCAACAAACAAAAGGCAAGGAAGCAGCCATACGAGCGTCTAACGCTGAAACCTTGGCTCAAGTCACTGCTTTAAAACAATTAGCAGTGAAAGGGAAAATGAAAGTAGCTTTAAACTGGATTAAAGACTTTTTGGAAGTAGGTGGTAAATTAGTTGTATTTGCCATTCACAGATCCATCATTGATCAAATAATGACAGAGTTCGGAGATATTGCAGTAAAAATAGATGGCTCAGTTAATATGACACAAAGGCAAAAGGCAATTGATGAGTTTCAAAGCAATGAAAACATAAGATTGTTTGTGGGGAACATCAAAGCGGCTGGAGTTGGAATAACATTGACGGCAGCATCAAATGTAGTATTTTTAGAACTGCCTTGGACTCCAAGTGAGTTATCACAAGCCGAAGATCGTTGTCATAGAATTGGACAGGAAGACAATGTCACTGCATACTATCTATTGGCAATGAGCACCATTGAAGATAAAATAATCCATATACTCGATGCCAAACGAAAAGTATTGGACGCAGTATTGGATGGTAAAATTACTGAACAGGAATCACTCTTAACTGAATTAATTAACTCGTACCTAAAAGAAAAATGAAGGACATCAATTTGATTAGAAAAGTAGCATGGTCATTCCATCAAACGACTAAATTGGATTGGGATGATCTATTCCAAGAAAGTGCAATCGCATACCTAGAAGCATTACAGACCTATAACAAAAAGAAAGGTCAATTGTCAACCTATGCTTGGCATTGTATGGTTTCTAGACTCAGAAATTATTGGAGAACTGAGAATGAATATCAAACTCCATTATGTGATATTGAATCCATATTTGGAAAAGGATATGAGAATGAAAGACTTTGGGATAAAATACCAAAGGATATACACAAGCAGGTGTCAATAATATTTGAACACGCTCATTTGTTGGATTCCTTTTTCTTAGCAGGGCAATCTAACGAATGGATTGATTCAACAAATAACAATGAAAAACGACGTGAGGCCAGACTCACAGTTCGACGATTATTAAGAGAAGCTGGATACAACAGAAAACAAATCAACAAGACAATCAATAAGATTCAATCTGCAGTAAGTAAGTTCTAAATTAAAATTGTATAATAAGTCTAACTAATTAACACGAAACAAAATGAAAGAAAAAATCAGAAAAGAAGCAGAGGAAATCACAATCTCCATGAACATTGTTCTAAAGGATGTGATAAAGAAAATGTCAAACGTGACATTATTACGAAACATTCATCCAAGTTACAGAGAACCCTATGCTTATGCATTCTTTAGGGAAGACATGATAACAAAGGAAGAACTGAAAGAATTTGTCAGACTCGCAAGGTAATGGACATTGTTCAGTTATATCAAGACTTTGGTATAGAAATTGCTCCTGAGGGGCACCACCACACTCGACCGGGCTGGATCAATGTGGAGTGCCCCTTCTGTTCAGGAAACCCTGGATATCATTTAGGCTACGAATTGGAAGGAAATTATTATACTTGTTGGAGATGTGGATGGCATCCCATTGTTCCAACTCTTTCCAATTTATTACATATGAGTGGAGATCAAGTATCCACCTTAATTAAAGACTATGGACTTAATGCCCTTACCCTACCAAAACCTAAACTTCAAAAGGCTGGATTAAAACCATACCGATTACCTTCTGGTACATTTCCATTGGAATCATATCATAAAAAATATTTAGAGTCAAGGAACTTCGACCCAGACCTAATACAAAGACTTTGGGCTGTCGTTGGTACAGGACCTGTAAGCCTCTTAGACGGACTTTCCTATAAGCTCCGTATAATAGCCCCGGTCGTATGGGATAGCCGAGCAGTCTCCTTTGTTTCACGTGACATCACAAATAAACACCCTCGCAAGTATTTAGTGTGCCCTAAAGAACGAGAAATAGTATTTCATAAAAACATTTTATATGGAAAACAAGAAGCATGGAAAGATACAGGTATTTGTGTGGAGGGACCCACAGATGTCTGGAGGTTCGGAGGTAATTCCTTTGCAACGTTCGGAATTAAATATACCAACAACCAAATCAGATGTATGGCAAAAACGTTTAAAAGGATTGCGATCGTTTTCGATGACGATGCACAGGCAGTGGTTCAAGCCAAAACACTTGTGAACGAATTAAGAGTTAGAAACGTTGACGCATTCCATGTTCCCATTAAAGGAGATCCTGGGAGTATGGAACAGAATGAAGCAAATTATTTGGTTAAACAATTAATATCTTAAAATTATGGCCAAAAAGGAAATTGAAACACACAATGATTTATCAAAGGGTATTACAATTGATGGGATTTCCTTCGTAGATTACGCGCATTGGTGGAAACCAAGAGAAACAAAACCAAGATTAAGATGGTTAAATCAACAAATAAATAGTTTATGAACAAAACAAAAAAGACCAAGACACTTACCGTTACATTGAATGATCCTATAAAGGATACTGAAGTAATTGAAATCCCTTACAAGTTTACCAAGAAAGATATTATGAGATTCCTTCACATCCGATACGGTAAGCAAGGTTGGATGGGATATGAAGTAAAAAAACAAATACCTATACGAGATGAAACGTAAAGAAATAAACAGGGAGTACGTGGTTGCTCAACCAACACTCAGAAAGAAGCATAAATGGATAACTCGTCCAGGCTTTCGTAGATACCGGTGTGTTCATTGTGGTTGCAAAAAGTACTGGGATACTGCAATGGGTAGAATAATGTTTGAAGACAGGAGTGGAAACATTTTATACTTCACTCCAAATTGTCCTGTCACTGATTCTATACTTAAACAATCATAAAAATGTTAAGACTATTAATTTTTGGAATTGTGCTATCAATCATTTTATGGTGTGTAGCAAAAAGATATGGAGAGAACTTCCTCCTAAAGGACTACGAACAGGAATATAAAACCCTGGATAGAATGGTTCATAAATATCATATGAACCAGCATAATTATACAAGAATTAAGCATAAGTTTACTGCCATTAAAAAGTATTCTTGTAGAGATCGTGAACGTCTTGATGTATTAAACAGAGAATTCAAATCAAAATATAAGTCGTTTGTAGATAAGGAAAATCAAACTAAAACTGAAAAGAGATGAAAAAAATGATGTTATTCTTCGTATTCTTAACTTGTCTTGGAATGGCACTCTGTCCTCCACTGGATAAGAAAGTCATTGAAGTAAAGGTAATAAGATTCTACGAGTTCTTACAGTATGAAAGAGAACTTGCTTTATTTGCAGAGCATCTCGGATGGAAAGAAAGCCGAAACAATTGGCAGGTAATTAATTCAATAAATTGTATGGGAGCCTATCAGTTTCATCCTAAGACACTTCAAAGACTTGGATATGATATTAAACCTGCAGAGTTTAGAAAGGATCCTTCCATTTTCCCTAAAGAATTGCAAGAGGAATGTTTACGTTTATTGATTAAAGTAAATCTTATGTCACTAAAGAAATACGAACACTATATTGGAACGACTATTAAGGGAATAAAGATTACACGATCAGGATTATTGGCTGGAATGCATCTAGGAGGATTAGGCTCAGTAAAGGTATTTCTATTAACAAATGGAAAGGCTGACCGACAAGACATGAACGGAACGAGTATATCAGACTACATTAAAGAGTTCTCAGCCTATAAAATATAGAGTTTGAAGGGGTTAAAAAATATTTTATGAAAAATTTGTTTAATCAAATTTAAGTATTTACATTTGTAACCTCTAAAAACTAAATTCAAATGAGGGCGGTCATGGTTGAAATAAGTTTACATTTTCATTTTTCAGATTTTGTGTTAATTAGTCAAAAGGGTAGTAGGTGCCGCCCCACCGAGGCCCTTTTGACTTTTTATTCTCTATGAATTATGAATGTCTTTAAAGAAATACTTCAAGTGAAAAAAGATCTGTTAGACATTGCAAAAAGATTAGAACAATCCATGGAACAGTTAGACAGAATTAAATTTCACTTGCGAGGTGAAGTTGGATTGAATTTCCAAAACGTCGGTCAGCATGGTAAGTGTTTGAAGCTCAAAAGAAAAGATAGTTTAAAAAACGGCAATATGAGCGCAAACAGCCTAAAAAAGGCTGAAAAAAATCGTATATTATACTATAATATAAAAACAATTCCTCCAGATAAAAAATCGCTTCACGATTATTGCAAAGAAAGAGGAGGACTCGTTGACCCAAACGAGTTCTACGATTTCTATCAGTCTAAAGGATGGCTCATTGGAAAGACTCGAATGAAAGATTGGCAGGCTGCAGTTCGAACTTGGGAAAGAAATAAGAAAGGATTGATTCAAAACAAACCTCCAATCTATGATGAAGGAATAAAGTATGTCTGGGATTCAAAGTCACAAAAGTATAGACATTCAGTAACAGGAGCAGTTTATATACCTTAAATATGATTGAACGAAAAATATTAATTGGATTAATTACCTCGACTGAGTTTTGTCAAAAGATAAGAGAATATTGGAATATTCATTTGATGGAAACTGCAATAGCAAAACGCATTGCAAGTTGGTGTTGGGAATATTTCAATAAGTACAACAAAGCACCTGGTAGGGAAATTGAAACAATCTACCATTCTAAACTTAAGACTGATAGACTTCAACCCGAATTAGCGGAAGAGATAGAGAACGACTTTCTTCCAGGTTTAAGTAAGGAATATGAGAATTCAGATTTCAACTTAGACTTATTACTTACCGAAACTGAAAAGCACTTTAATGAAGTACACCTTAAAAAACATACCGAGGGAATTCAAGCCCTGTTAGAAAAAGGTGAAACAGATAAGGCTGAAAAGTTGGCAGCTGAATTTAAACCATTAGGTTTTGTTTCTGAAAGTTTAAATACGCATATTCGAACCATTGGACAAATTAGAAAGATAGATAGAAAGAAACCAACACTATTAATGAAACCTTGGTTAAGAGAAGGACAAATTTATATCTTATATGGTCCCCCAGGTTCAGGTAAAACGTGGTTGGCAATGGCAATTGGTTACTTGTTAGGTGTTAGAAACTTTGACAGATCAGAATGTCAAATAGGAAATTGGCAAGTTAAAAATCCTACTGGTTGTCTCTATATTGATGGGGAGTTGGGTGAGGTAGAAATGGAAGAGAGAATAAGACAGTTTGAATGGTTAGGAGTACAGCAGGGAGATTTCAGATTTCGAGCCTTCTGTATTCCAGAGTATCAATTGGACACAGAGGACACCTTTCAATTATCCAATAAAATAAATCAACGTAAGATAATTAAATGGTTTGAAACTCATCCAAATTATAAGTTTGTAATTTTGGATAGCATTAGTACTTTGTTTGGATTGGAGGATGAAAATAATAATAGTGAATGGAACAATAAAGTCAATCCAATACTTAGAAGCTTTAGGGCTTTAGGTGTTGCGTGTTTATTGTTACACCACGCAGGTAAAGATAACAAGAAGGGATTGAGAGGTGCTTCCTCTATGTCTGCAATGGCTAATGGTGTATTTAGATTAACTAATCATCCACACAAAGATCCTGATGCAGGTGAGGCTTGGTTTATTTTAGGTAAAGATAAGCAAAGGCAAGCAGGATTTATATTTAAATCATTTGCAATGAAGTTCACACAGAATCTTAATAAGACTGAAACGCATTGGAATATATCACATAATTTTGACGATTAACCAAATATTAAAAATCATGTTTATAATTAGAAAAAGTTTTGAATTTAGTGCAGCACATTGCTTGGAGCATCTACCAAAGGATCATCCGTGTTCCAAAATTCACGGTCACAATTATATTGTGACAGTTGAATTAAGATCGAACAAGTTAGAAAAAGGATTTGTTCGTGATTACAGAGATTTGAAAGTTGTAAAGGAGTACCTTGATTCCCATTGGGATCATGAATTTCTAAATGTCATGATGCCTCTTCTTGTACCAACTGCGGAGAACATGGCTCATTATCTGTTCTTGGAATTTGAAGATAAGATTCCAGAGTTATATGCTGTAGAAGTCAGTGAAACTCCTAAAACAAATGCACGGTATGAAAGATAGTGTTCAAATCATCCCAGCAGATCATTATAAAAATAAAGGTAAGGAGAAATCTGACAAGTATCGTTACCTAAACGTGTCTGAATTCTTTACCAATACAATACAGGGAGAAGGGGTGCACATAGGCCGTTCGGCCACATTCTTACGACTTTCAGGATGTTCACTCAGTTGCAAGTACTGTGACACAGCCAACGTGTGGTCACAGGGCACTCCTTTCTCCTTTATTGAATTATTTGATCTTATGTCTCAATTTGGTGTAATTAAAAAGTTAGCCAAAGGAGATCATTTCGTAATTACTGGAGGCAGCCCTTTACTTCAGCAATATAGACTTACCATGTTCTTAATGGCCTTTGAAGACACATTTCGATTTCTACCTATTATCGAAATAGAGAATGAGTGTGTAATTCAACCCACTGATTCCTTATGTAAGTATATTGATACTTGGAATAACTCCCCTAAGCTCACTGATAGTGAGATCCCTGCCAAGAAGAGGTATAAGAAAGATGTAATCCAATATATGAGTAAATTACCAAACTCTTGGTTTAAATTTGTAATCTCCAATGAAGACCAATGGAAAGAAATTGATGAGTTCTTTCTTAAGCCTAGACTTATCCATAGGTCACAGGTTATCTTAATGCCAGAGGGGGCCACAAGAGTACGACTTGAACAGAATCGTGATATGGTTGTTGAGATGTGTATTCAGAACAACGTTCGTTTTTCTACTCGAGAACATATCATTCTTTGGGATGACAAGAAAGGAGTCTAAAAGAATGACTTACAGAAATTTTATTTTTCACAAGAACACTTCAAAAGAATATTTGTATAATAAGTGTCGTTAAATTAATTTAATGTTTAATTAAAATTTGAAATTTATGGATTTAAAAGCACTGCGCGCAGCCGCAAAAGAACTGAATGAGGTTATTGGCCTCGTTGATGACGATGGCAATGACATCGAGATTACCAAGAAAATGACTGAGGATGAACTCAAAAAGATCCTCAAGGAAGCAACGTCGCTTGTTAAACCGACAGACGTCCTGAGTGACGAAACCCAGGAAATACTTGACGAACTGAGTGCCGGGGACGAAGAAGAGGAAGAGGAAGAGGAAGAAGCCAACGAGGAAGAGGAAGAGGAAGAGGAAGAGGAAGAGGAAGAAGCCAACGAGGAAGAGGAAGAGGAAGAGGAAGAAGAGTCCCTTCACGACAAAGTGGAAGGTGCTGACAAGCTGGCAGACCTGAAAGCCATTGCCTCTGAGAACAACGAATTCAAACCCCTCCGGAAGAAACTTAACACTTTCAAGAAAGCCAATGAGCTGAAGGAAGCAATGTTGGATCTGTTGGACGACATCGAAGCAGATGAAGCCGCTGAAAAGATTCACGAGAAAAACATCAAGAACCAGCCTGTCAGGGGTGGGAAGGGTAAACCTGCTCCAAAGGAAGAAGAGGAAGAGGAAGAGGAGGAAGAGGAAAAACCGAAAAGGAAAGGTGGTCCTCCCAAGGGTGTAAGGCCCAACTTCAAAAAGGAAGGTTCAATGGCCGAATTCATGGACAACCTGGTTAAGAAAGGTGGGACCTGGGAAGAGCTTGCCAAGACTTGTGAAAAGGAAGGTAAGAAGAGAGAACTGAGAACGAAGTTTACCCCCAGTACAATGAAAGCCCATGTCAAGTTCCGGGTAAGTAAAGATCCAAAGTTCCTCGGTAAACTGAAGATCACCAACGATGGGATTAAGTAAGGAGGAATTGATCCGGGGGATCTTGCAAGAATTGGGGGAGGATCCAAATCGAGAAGGTTTAAGAGGAACTCCCTCAAGGATTGTAAGGTCCTGGAATGAAATTTATGCTGGCTACCACCAAAAGGTAGCCAGTATATTTACAACCTTTACTGAAACCAATGGGTACAGTCAATTGGTTGTTTGCAAGAACATTGAACTCTATTCCACGTGTGAACATCATATGTTACCTTTCTTTGGTGTAGCACACGTTGCATATCTACCAGACGAAAAGGTAATAGGTTTATCCAAACTACCTAGACTGGTAGATATTTATGCACGTCGTTTACAAATCCAAGAACGTATTGGAGAACAGGTTACTGATGCTTTAATGCAATATTTAAAGCCAAAGGGTGCTGCTTGTATCATTGAGGCTGTCCATATGTGCACAAGGATGCGTGGTGTACAGAAACAGAATTCCTCAATGATTACTTCATCCCTTAAAGGTTGTTTTTTGGACGACTATGCAATACGAACTGAATTGATACAATTAATAAATATGCAATCAAATGCGTAATGCGTTGGTTACTGGAGCTTCCTCTGGCATAGGGGAAGCCATTTATGAACATTTAAAACTCTCAGGTGAGTTTGACAATGTTTATGGACTGAGCAGAAGGGGACCTGACATTGAACTTGATCTATCACTGTTACGTGGTACGTCACGAAGTTTGTTTCAAAGAATTAACGAGTTGGATTTACTGATAAACTGTGCAGGGATTATGCCCTTAGAAGAAAGGTTTACTGAGTATGACATACTCAATGTAAACTTCTGGGGGACGTATTGGGTAATCAAAACTCTGACAGAGCAGATATTTAGAAACTCTTTGGAAAAGGAAATACTTGGTGCATTATACAATAAATGCATAATCAACATTGCCTCCGTATCGGGAATGAAAGCCGATGCAGAGCTTCCTATTTATGCAGCATCAAAGGCAGCAGTCATATCTCTTACCAAAAGTCTTGCTAAGAAATGGGCACCAGAAGTGCGTGTCAATTGTATAAGCCCTGGATTCTTTGCTACGAACTTGGTGGCTGAACCAACCCCCACAGAATTAATTCATACCATCCCAATGAAGTATGAAGAAGATCCTAAAAGAATTACCCCCGTTGTTGACTTAATTTGGCATACACAATATATGACAGGAGCCAACATTGTAATTGATGGAGGAGTATCTTTATGATAAACTCACTTACATATTTAACTCGCAGGTGTCCCAGACATTGCAGTTACTGTGCGTTACGGGATGCCAAAGACATTGGAAAGGAGTTGAATGTAGTGTCTTGGATCGAAGCCTTTTACATACTTAAAGAGCTCGGTGTGGATTTTAACCTTATCCTTGGAAATGAGACGTGGTTGTTAGGGCACCGGATCCTAAGTATCCTAGGCAGGAATAAGGTCCCGTACGCCCTTTATACCACCTGTCCAGAACCTACATTTAGCAAATACCGAGATTGGTTCTTTTCAGAGTGCCTTGATAACTTATCCTGTGGTATGGATTATCCTGTGTTACCAGGATTTACAATACAGGATGATTCATTTTATAAATCCGTGTCAGCCTATAAGGGATTCAAGTGGGTGAAAGAAAACTATCCTTTCGTAGATACGCACGCAACCATTACAGTGCATAGAAAGAATCTACAATACCTTCTAGCACTTGCAAAACAATTGATTGAGTTAAAGGTATTCTATGCCATAAACTTTATTCATTGGAATAAAGATGGGAAGTTTGATTTCTTTCCCAAAGATAATGTAATTAGTGATTTACTTTTTCAACCTTCCGATTATCCTTTGATTCAATCTACATTGAATGAGGTAATATCATTCTCCGGATCAATACTTCAAAGCCCAGAGGTTGTAGAAATGGTAGCCAAAGATCCTGAACTACTTCAAATGCGATGGCATTGTGGAGGTAATCCATATGGGGGACCTACTATTGATGCAGATGGTAGGTTAAGAGTTTGTGGATACAGAAAGGGAATTCATACTCCTCAGTTTACAATCTTTGACTTACCTCATCATATTGATGATTGGAGAGAAGCCGTTAGGAAAGATGCAAAGGATTGTCCAGGTTGTGTTTGGTTGTATCCTATGCAATTTCATTATTGGAATAATACAGATGCCTCTATGGGACGAAACGTATTCGTAAAGCATGGGGGAACTCACATTGATAAAAATAAGTGGTCTAAACGTATAATTGAATAAACAATGAATTCTACAGAAGTTGTAATTTTGTACAGTGGTGGACTTGACAGTGCCATACTGATTTGGATGGCTCGTATGTTAGGGCTGAAGCCTTACTGTTTGATAATTGACTATGGTCAAAAGCACATTAAAGAAATTGAGTGTGCAAAAATCATGTGCAGGGAAATGTCTGTTCCCTGCCGTATTATTAAGATTGAGTTACCTGCTCAATCTGTACTTATAGATGGGCAAGGAGGGTATGAAAACGTTTCCCCATTTCATGTCCCTGCCAGGAACTTAATATTTGTAGGCTTGGCTGCATCTATTGCTGAAAGCAGAAAGACAAGTACCATTTGGTTTGGTGCCAATTATGAAGACAGGGAAAAGTTCTTCCCTGATTGTTATCAGGAGTGGGTTTACAAAATGAACGAGCTCTTAAAAGCAAACGGTAGCATGGAAATAAAACTCTATGCACCTCTGTTAGGAATGTCCAAAGAAACACTTTGGCAGTTAGGTGAGTATTTCAATATTGACAAATCTAAAATATTTAGTGGTTATGGAGAGCAACAATGACAGAGTTTTCACGAAGTTAGTGGACAAGCATTATAGTCCACTTGTGATTAGGAAATATACCCATTGGGGATTTCCAATCTATGTTGGTTTAATTACTGACAATGATCTAACAGACTTGGACAATTTCGTTGTAGAATTTATGAATGTAAATGCAACGGAGGGATGGAAGAACAATATTCAATTGCTACGAAATTTTGCAGGTAAATTTACTGAGGAACTGAACAACTTCTATGGCAGAACGGAAGGAGTAGCTGTCGTATTTTACGTCGACAAATGTTTCATAAGTTCTCTCCATGGGGACTTTATGAATCATACTGCGTGTCGTATTGAGTTCTATGGATTACTCGGTATGAGTACAGGGGTATGAGAAAGTTAAGGTTACTTGTCACAAAGATATGCACAAGGAATTGTGTTGGATGCTGTAATAATGATATCAAACCTTTTGGAACTATAAACATCTTTGAATTGCTACAAAATATCAAAGAAGGTGCATACACCCAGATTATGATTACTGGTGGGGAACCCCTCTTATTTCCTGATCTATTATTGACGTACCTAACAACTTTACAATCCGCGAAGGGAGAAGAGAAACAAAGATGTGGATTTCCTGCCCTGATTCTATATGCAAGTTGGTTACCAAAACATTTGGACAATGATTACTTGGTTTCTATTTTTAGCCAACTGAATGGAATTACTTTTACCATGCATGATGAAGATGGGTTAAAAGACTTCAAAAGGTTGAATGACATCCTTTGTATGATGCATTACAAGCCGAGTAGTATGCGACTCAACGTATTTTGTGATGTAAAATTACCTCCTATAACCCTACATGGGTGGAATGTTAAGTTTATTGAATGGATAAAGGATTGTCCTTTACCTGAAGGGGAAGAATTTCTACAATTGGATCCATTATGGCAAAACCAGAATTCATAATAATAGCACCCCATGCTGATGATGAGATTATTGGCTGTTGGGAATTGTTACACGCAAAGCGTGTTCGAATGGTTGTATTTCCTACTGAAGCCATTAGGCAGGAAGCCTTGTCAACCACATTACTTTTTGAACATCAAGTAGCATTATACTCAGACTTACAATTCACTGCAAGTGATGTCATTTATATGTTCCCCGATCATACATATGAATTGCATCCTGAGCATAGAAAGTATGGAGCCATGGGTGAAAATTTACTCCGAGAAGGGCTTTCTAATATTTGTTTCTATTCAACAAATATGAATGCTCCTTACATTCATGTGGTACAAGATCCTGTGGCAAAACTAACGGCGTTGAATTACCTGTACCCCAATAAAAAATCATTGTGGGAATATGACCATAAGTACTATCTGTTCGAAGGATACACTAAATGGATAATGGGATGGAAAGACTTATCTTAGTTCCACAGTACCCTGCCAAATTGAGATATCAAGAGTGGTGGTATGACAGATTACCCGAATGGTTTTCAAACTTCTATGATGAAGTTTTAGTTTTAGGGGGATCTATTCCTTCAATACAAAGTAACTCAGAACAGTTTTCTCCTTGGAAGGAAGCCATGGAAATGGAAGCACAGCAGATCTATGAGTACACTTCACTATCTTTGCGAGACAATGACACTTTGTTACTTTGTGATTTGAGTTACCCAGGATTGTTTGCAAATATTCTTTTACACAAAAGGCCTAAGAAATGCTTTGCCATATGTCATGCAACAAGTCTAAACAGATTTGATTACTTTGCCAAGGTACGTAAGATTAAATATCCAATCGAGAAGTATCAATCCAAACTGTTTGATACTATTTTTGTAGGATCTTATTACCACAAAGTCAAACTTGAAAGTAAAGGATGGGATAATGTACTACTGACGTATATGCCTTTTCCACCCTTTACAGGCAAGGTCTACCCTAAGGAGTATAATATAGCCTCTGTAGCAAGAAAGGGCAAGCAGAAGCGGAATGCTCACCTAGAAGACAAAGTAAGTAAGGCCTTTAATTGTGAGATTTATACTCCACAATCTAAAACCTGGGATGAGTATTATGATGCCTTAGCCAAATCTAAGGTTCTTTTGATTACTTCAAATGAGGAAACTTTTGGATATCAAGTCATAGACGCAATAAAGAATCACTGTATTCCAATAGCTCCAGATAACTTCAGTTACCCGGAGTTAATATCAAAAGAATTTTTGTATAATAATACAGAGGAGTTGATTAATAAAATTGACAGAGCGTTGAGAAATGAATTGTGGGTTCCACATCTTCAAATCCCTGATTCTTTTATGTGTACAATAACATTGTTAATGCAAGATACATGAAAAAGCCAAGAGTACTTTTAGACTCTGGAGCCTACACAGTTTCTAGGAAAGGCAAACAGATTGACATAAAAAAGTATGCTCAATTCATACAAGAGAATGGGGATTACTTTGATGGTTGTTTTAACCTTGATGTGATAGGGGATGGGGAGGCCAGTTATCAAAACTGGTTGAAGTTAAAAAGTCTTGGTGTGCAGACAATCCCTGTCTTTCATAATAATACCAATCCTAAGTATCTAAAGAGGTATATGGATGAAACGGATTACGTAGGCATAGGAGCCATTGCCAACCTAAACACAAACCTGAGGATATTGCATTTGAACAATCTATGGAAAAACTACATTTTGGATTCCAAAACAAATAAACCAAGAATCAAAACTCATGGGCTGGGATTGACAAATGTAGATATAATGACTTCGTTCCCCTGGTACTCCGTTGACTCATTTACTCCAGTAATATCAGCAGTTTGGGGAAGTGTATTATTACCTGCAGTTACAGAGGATGGTAAATTTGATTGGGGAAATGTAGCAATCTATCGTATTTCTGATCAGGCAACCGCAAAGGCAGGAACGACAAGAAACTTCTTAGCCTTGCCAAAAGTACTTCAAACAAAGTATGCTAATCTTTTGGACAAATTAGGATTTAATCTTGGTCAAATAACATACCAAGAGAAGAAACTGAGAAGAGGTAGAAAGGACAAGAATACAACGATGCCTGATAAAATGTTTGATTTAACTAAACCTGCCGACTCATCCATTAAAACATTAGCCAACCACTGGGAAGAGAGGATGAGATGGAACCTAACCTTGTGGACCAGGTTGCAAAGGAGACTCCCGGAAGTCAAAACTTATATGGGAGTCTCCACAACCACCCACTTGGGTATATTTGGTTTGGTTAAACCTAAAATAGATATTCTAATTAGTTACGCCTATTTGAATGATAGTATATGGAACGCAATAAAGGAGTACATAGCATGAATTATTCCTTGTCAGGTGGAATGGTTGTCATAAAAGATCATAGGATTTTACTCGTACACCCTACCAATGCTTCTTGGTGGGGTACATACTCTATACCTAAAGGTAGAGTTGAGAAAGGGGAATCACCGTTTGATGCAGCCTTACGTGAATGTGAAGAGGAGACAGGAATAAAGATTGTAAAGAATGAAACCTTAGGATGCTGTGGACAATTATTCTCTTCAAATGGGAAAAGAAGCACACTATATTTTCTTGTCTTTTTAACCAGGGATGTCAAAGTCAAATTAAACTGTCCAGAGGAAGTCAATTGGGCAGGGTTCTTAACTGTGGAACAAGCAAAGAAAAGAATATTACCAATGTTTATGCCATTATTACAATACGTACGATGAATATGATAGAAGAAAGATTATGGGAAAGTACCAAAGTGCAAAAAGGTATGCCTTCCGGCAGAAATAAAAACTTAAATGACATATACAAGTATGTCAAGCCCAAACTAAATGAGATTGGGTTGGATCTTACTCCTCTCGTAGGAGTTGAAGAGGTTAGAACAAACCTGCCTCTTGCCCAATATAAAATTTGGAGTACACTACAAATGAGATTTGAAAAAGGAGGCAGTGGAAACATACACAGAATATTTTCAATAGAGGATGTCAAACATTCTTTGACCGCACAAATCTTTGTCTTACAAAGTGCAACTCCTACTGCATTAGGGATCCGTGCCAACTTTAATATTCCCCACAACATTATGGAGATCACTACGAATGAAAATAGAGTGGGAAAGATGTTAGATTTGTTGGAAGCACTTAATCTATATCTGTACCTACATATAAAGCCTTCACTTTATGTACTCATAAGGTACTCAGATATCCCACTTGAAGGTTGGGATTTGACGTACCGTAAGGATCCTACCAGGTTAAACAGAATGTATGTAAAATCAAGTTATCTTGAAGGATATTATACTCATTATTCAAAATTTGAACGTGACATAAAAAATAAGCTATGAAAATAAACAAAGAAGAACTGCAAAAGGCTCTTGATATTGTTAAGCCTGGTTTGGCGTCCAGAGAATTACTTGCACAAACAACCTCCTTTGCTTTTCAAAGAGGCAGAGTGATTACTTACAATGATGAGATAAGTATATCTTGTCCTGTCAAAGGTCTTGGTGAGATAGAAGGAGCCGTATTGGCTGAGAACTTATATAAGTTTTTGGCTAAGGTATCAATCAACGAAATGGACCTAGAAGTCAAAGAAGGGGAAATCGTTATGACCATTGGTACAGCAAGAGCTGGACTTACATTCATGGAGCAGATTACACTTCCTCTTGACGAAGAATTAAGATTAGGAAGTAAATGGATGAAACTCCCAAGCGACTTCTGTGAGGCTGTTTCATTTGTTATGACCGCCAGTGGATCCAATCTTAATGAACCTTTACTTACTTGTGTTCATGTCAGTAGCAGTGGGTATGCAGAAGCCTCGGATGGATTAAGACTTGCCTGGCATGCTATACTTGATGAAACTCCTATCAAGGATATAATAATTCCAGCTCGTTCTATTGCTGAAGTTGTGAAATTGAATCCAACTCGTATGTCCGAAGGTAATGGTTGGTTACACTTCCGTAACAGGGAAGGAGTTGAAATATCTTGTCGTATTCTCAATGAAGACAAGTATATGAACACAGCCCCCTATGTAAACATGAAAGGAAACAAAATCATACTGCCTGAGAAGTTGGATGAAGTACTGGCAAGAGCTCAAGTATTTGCAAAGAGAGAAAGCCTACTTGAAGAAGAAGTACATATCAAAATTGTGGGTAAAGTACTTACAATGAAAGCCTCTTCCGAATCGGGTTGGTTTGAGGAAAAGGTAGACATGAAGAATAACATAGGTGGTGAAAAGAATATTGTTATTCCCCCATACCTACTCAAGGAAATATTAAAGGAAACTTCAGCATGTGAAATCTCAGGGAACAAGATTAAGTTTCAAGGTGAGCATTGGATTTATGTAAGCCTATTGAAAACAAATTCAAAGAAGTAATGGAAGGGTTCTTTTCAAAGCAAGAAACATCATCTAAGACACGTCCCGGTGGGAGGATGTACTCTTGTCATGGTTGTGGTCTTTATAAAACCTGTAAATCTCCATTTATGAAACCTTATGGGAACTTCAAGAAAAAAATATTGAATCTTGGAGAGGCTCCTGGGGAGATTGAAGACAATACAGGGAAGCCTTGGCAGGGGAAAGCTGGTAGATTACTTCAACGTACATACAAAGAGTTAGGTATTGATTTGTTTGAAGACTGTGTGAACATTAATACCGTTTCATGTAGGCCTACCGATAAGGAAGGAAGGAACAGGACTCCTTCTAATTTAGAGGTGGAAAATTGTCGAAAGCGAGTACTTCGTACAATAGAGGAGTATAAGCCCAGGGTAATAATACTCCTCGGAAATCCAGCCTTATTCAGCCTTATAGGGCATCGGTGGAAAAGGGACCTCGGAGGTATTTCTAAATGGAGGGGTTGGACTATTCCTGATCAAGATTTTATGTCTTGGGTCTGTCCAACGTTTCATCCAAGTTATGTAGAACGAGTATTAGAAATTGATGATGAGTCTGTGGAGTACATTATATGGAAGAGGGATCTAAAGACAGCCTTTGAACGAGCAAATGTTTCAATTCGTAAATACGTTGAACCTGAGGTAGAAATCATTGAGGATTTGTCTATACTTGGAAGAATAACAGCACACCAAGTTGCGTTTGACTATGAAACGACAGGATTAAAGCCTCATATGAAAGGGCATAGAATAGTTTGTGCATCCGTTGCGGATAGTGAGAATCATGCCTATTCATTTATGATGCCTAAATCTAAAAAAGAGAAACAACCTTTTATTGATTTATTACGAAACCCTAATATACGAAAGATTGCTCAGAATATGAAATATGAGGATACCTGGACAAACGTTCGATTAGGTACCGAGGTAGTGAATTGGGGTTGGGATACAATGTTAGCCACTCACATAATGGACAACCGACCTGGGATTACAAGTTTAAAGTTTCAAGTATTCGTACAGTTTGGTATATCAGACTATGAAAGTGAAGTTGCTCCTTATCTAAGTGCAGGGGATAATAAGGATGGAAATTCACTTAATAATATTTTCAATCTTCTTACAAAACCTAAAGGAGCCTATTACTTGTTGAAGTACTGTGGACTTGATAGTATATATGAATTAAGATTAGCCAATTTACAAAATTCAGATATCTTACCTTTTTGATTATGGAATACAATCCAAGATTTGAGGAAGCCTATCATTTATTACATGAAGGTATATTGGCTTTGGCAAAAGCCGAGAGGGCTGGTATTCGTGTAGACTTAGATTACATTGAAGAGCAGATGGGGTATCTTAATATTGAAATAACTCAACTTGAGGAATCCATAATTAGAACAAATTTCTACAAGCATTGGAAACATTCAATGAAGGGTACAATCAATATGCACTCCAATACCCAATTGGCTACATTCCTGTATAAGGTTCGAAAATTAAAAGTTGAAAAAGAAACCACTTCCGGTCTAGGGTCTACTGACGATGAAACTCTACGACAGTTGGCTACAAATTATGACATCCCAGAACTCGAATTGATACTAAAGGTACGTAAATTGAAGCGAGTACGGGATACATATTTATTGGCTTTTGAAAGAGAACAAGTAAATGGTTATATTCATCCTTTCTTTAATTTACATTTGGTAACGACTTACAGGAGCTCTTCTGACCACCCTAACTTTCAAAATATTCCAAAACGAGATGAAGAGTCTATGCAATTGTGTCGACGTGCATTATACCCCCGCCCTGGGCATCAGTTGTTAGAAATAGACTATTCCGGTTTGGAAGTCCGTATTGCTGCCTGTTATCACAAAGACCCTACAATGTTAGAGTATATAAGGAATCCTAAGAGTGATATGCATGGTGACATGGCTAAGCAAATATTCCTACTCAATGATTTCAATAAGGAAACCCATGGTGTGTTGAGACAGGCAGCAAAGAACGGATTTGTCTTTCCAGAGTTCTATGGAGATTATTACAAGAACTGTGCAATAAACATGGCTTGTAATTGGGGCAGGTTATCAAGAGGTGCTTGGAATAAAGGTGAGGGAATTCAAATAGGGAATACCAGTCTTTCTAATCTACTTATTCATAAGGGAATTAAATCACTTAATTCTTTTGAGGAACACGTCAAGAGGATTGAAAAGGATTTCTGGGGTCGTAGGTTTCCAAAGTATGCTAAGTGGAAAGAGGAGTGGTGGGCTAATTACAAAGAGAAAGGATATATTGAATTACATACAGGTTTCATATGTAGTGGAGTCATGAGGAAGAATGACTGTATTAATTACCCAGTTCAGGGAGCCGCTTTCCATTGTTTGTTATGGTCATTTATCCAGCTTGATAAGTATCTGACCGGGGAACGTTTGGACACCAGACTTATCGGACAAATTCATGACTCCATTTTACTTGACGTTCATCCAAAGGAGTTAGATTATGTAACAGAAATGGCACATAAGATAACTTGTTTTGAGCTTCCAGAAGTATGGAAGTGGATTATTGTTCCTTTAGATGTTGATGCTGAGTTGGCTCCAATAGATGCCAGCTGGGCTGAAAAGGAGAAATATAAGTTCAAATAAAAATTTGTATAATATTAAGTAGCAAATGAGTTTATATCAAAAATATCGTCCACCGACTCTATACAGAGTGAAAGGCAATGCAGATGTCCTGTCTACCTTGGAAGGCATGCTAAGTGACATTGAAAACTGTACTCATGCCTTCCTTTTACATGGACCTACTGGTTGTGGTAAAACTACATTGGCAAGAATTATTGCTGATAGATTAGGTTGTAAAGGTTCTGACTTAAAAGAAATTGACTCAGCTCAATTTAGAGGTATTGATACTGCCAGAGACATTAGAAGTCACAGTCAATATAAAGCCATTGAAGGGGAACGTCGTGTATGGATTATTGACGAGTGTCATAAGATGACTAACGACGCCCAGAATGGTTTACTCAAAATACTTGAGGATACTCCAAACCACGTCTACTTTGTATTGTGCACAACTGATCCACAAAAGTTGTTACCCACCATAAGGAGTAGATGTAGTATGTTCCAAGTTAAACCTCTATCCGATGAAGATATGAGGTCTTTACTTCAGAGAATTGTAAGAAAGGAAAGGCAAGAGATTTCTGATGAAGTATATGATATTCTAATTCGTACAGGACAAGGACTTCCTAGAACAACCATACAGGCATTGGAACAAGTATTGAAAGCCAATCCTGAGAAGAGGGAAGAGATAGCCAAACAGGCTGCATTTGAACAGTCTCAGTCTATTGATCTTTGTAGAGCATTAATGAAAAGAGCTTCTTGGAAAGAGATTGGTACAATACTGAATGGTTTAAAAGATCAGGAAGCTGAAGGGATAAGAAGAGTTGTACTTGGCTATTGCCAAGCCGTACTATTGAAAGGGGATGTCATATTGGCAGGTAGAATAATGGAAGAGTTTATTAATCCATTTTACGATAGTGGATTTCCACAATTGGTTTTTGCGTGTTACTCTATAACTAAAGACAAATGACAGAAAAGGACATCGAAAGAAAGTACCAAAGAGAGACAGGTAAATATGTACCTTTCCCACTTGGATTGAGACCTAACGAACGTGAATACGTCAACTGGCTATTAAAATTAATCATCGAAATGGATGATGAAATAACAGAATTGAAACGACCTAAAGAAAGGGATCATTACGCATGAACTACGAAGATGACATAAGAATTGATGAGTCTTCCTTAGACATGGAATGCTTAAATCAAGCCAGTCTAATGATGAAGTACTCAAGGTTACAAGCTAAACTTGAAAAAGAGGAAGATCTTGCAAAAGAAACCTTAGAGCTTGTAAAGGCTGACCTGGACAAAAATATACGATTGAACCCAGAGGTCTATGAAATCGAGAAAGTTACTGAAGGAGCCATCAAAAGTGTAATCCTATCTAATAAAAGATACAAAACAGCAAATCAACGTTATATTGATGCCAAGTATGAAAACAATGTAGCAAAGGGGGCTGTGAAAGCATTTGAGCAAAGAAAGAATATGTTGGAGACCTTATCAAGGTTACACGGACAACAGTACTTTGCAGGTCCAAAGGTAGCAAGAGATTTATCTGACAAAAGAGTTGAATTTGACAAAAGAATTAGTTCAAAAATATCATCCAATTTAAAACGTAGATAACATTAAAAAGAAAGAAAATGGTACAAAAAAGAAAAAGTAGTTTCAGTTTCAAAGGCAAGACATCTGCCAGGGCTGTACGTGATAAGAAGGAAGGTGCCTCATATGGATACTTATCCTTGCCCAAGAATGTCAGTGTATTCAGTCCTGAACCTGGTTCAAGTGTAAAGCTTGATATCATACCGTACATTGTTTCGACTGACAACCATCCGGACAAAAGTGAACGGGACGGTGTGGCTCTTAAAGGTGATCCTTGGTACAGGCTTGTGTATTGGAGGCATGCAGGATTGGGAGCCAATGGTAATGAATCTGCCGTATGTCTTTCCTCGGTAAGAAAGAAATGCCCCATCTGTGAGTACAGGGCCAAGAGGATTAAGCAAGGTGCAGTGAAAGAAGAAACGGACGTTTTGAAACCTTCAAAAAGAGTCCTCTACAATGTCATTCCTATTGGACATGACAAGTTCGAAAAGAAATTGCACATCTTTGACATCAGTTATTTTAACTTCCAAAATCTGTTGGACGATGAACTGAGAGAAAATGATGATTATAGTGTCTTCCCTGATTTGGAAGAAGGCTTAACACTTAAGACTCGATTCGCTTCCAAAACTATAGCAGACGGAAAGCCTTTCCCACAGGCAAGTCGTATTGATTTTCTTGACAGAGAAAAGGCATACAATCCTTCCATTTTGGATAAGGTGGTTAATCTTGATGAAGTTTTACAGATTGAAACGTACAAACAACTTCAAGCAAAACTGTTTGAAATGGATTTGGAAGGACTTGAGGATGACGGGGAGTTGAAAGATATTGATGATGAAGAAGAAGAGGAAGAAACTCCATCACGTCGTAAGGGGAAGAAAGTTGTGGAAGAGGAAGAGGAAGAGGAAGAGGAAGAGGAAGAGGAAGAGGAAGAAGATAAAAAACCAAAAAAGAAATCAAAACCTCTAACCAGAAAACACCCCTCAAAGGAGGATGATGATGAAGAAGAAGAAGAGGAAGAAGATGATGCCTCTCCGAAGAAAAAAGTACAAGGAAAAGATACAAAGAAAAAGTCAAAATGTTCGTATGGGCACACCTTTGGTGAAGACCATGATGAATTTGATGAGTGCGGAGATTGTGAAGTTTGGGATGACTGCTTAGAAGAAAAGGAAGGTTGAAATGGCAATCATTGGATCAAAAAGAAAAGATATGAAGTTTGTAGGGGTTCAAATTCCCCTACAGACTCATAACTATCTTACTCTCCATTGTTTGGCCAACGGTATGTCAAAAGCTCAATTAATCAAAACACTGATTGAGGAATGGTACGCTGAAACTGATAGGGCGGAGAATGTTTTAATTCAAACCATTATAAAGAAAGTAAATAAAGAATGGGGGATAAGAAAGAAAAGGCACCCTAGAGCTTCATTTGTCGAATTCAAATCCTTACTTGTAAACGAACTGATTTGGAAAGGATTATCGGAAGAACAAACATATGCAATTATATCACAAATTGAAGGATAAATGGAAAGAAAGAAAAATGAGGCACTTAGCAAACAAGTTCAAAAGAGGATTTCAAATTCAAAAAACGTCTTCGAAAAAGAAGAGAAGGAAGGTTCTTTCAAGTCGGGAAACATCAGTACTGGGTCTACCTTGCTTGATCTCTGTATATCGGGAGGAAGAGTCTGGGGAGGTGGTTTGCCAAGTGGAATCTTTGTTGAGATATTTGGCCCTGCTGGAAGTGGGAAAACCGTACTCCTGTGTGAAATAGCAGGGGCAATACAACGTAAAGGTGGGAGCGTGATGTTCCATGATCCGGAAGCAAGATTGAATCCTACCTTTGCTAAGATGTTCGGATTAAACATAACTGAAGAGAATTACAAACGTCCAAATATAGTGCCTGAGGTATTCAGAGCAGTTAGAAAGTGGGAACCTGAGGATCCTAATGTAGTCAACGGCATTATGGCTGACAGCTTGGCTGCTTTATCCACTAATATGGAAATGGAAAAGGAAGAAGGGGATAAGATGGGTGGAAGGAGAGCAAAGGAATTCAGTGAGGAACTTCGTAGAACCTGTCGAATACTTGCAGAGAAAAATTATTTAATGGTGGCTTCAAACCAAATACGAGAAAATATGGACGCTGGACCTTACGGACAAAGATACACTGTTCCAGGGGGAAAAGCAATGGAACATTATCCCAGCCTACGTCTCAAGGTTCAAGTCGTAAAAAAGATAAAGGTAGAGAAAACATTCCATGGTAAAACTGTCAATCGAATTATAGGAGTTGAGTCTGAGGTTGAAGTATATAAGAACACCGTATGGAAACCATATCGAAGTGCTCCAGTAACTATTATCTTTGACTACGGTATTGATGACATTCGACAGAATTTACAATTCGTGAAAAACTATTCAAAGAAGAATGTTTACACCTTAGGTAGTGATACCTTAAGTAAAAGCATGGATGAGTCAATTCGTATGGTTGAAGATGATAACATGGAAGACAGACTTCGACAAGAAGTCATAATACTTTGGAATAAAATTGAACGTGAATTTGACAGTAATCGTAAACCAAGAAGACCACAATGATAAAGAGAAGGAGCAATAATAAACTTACCGTATTAACGAATGATCCTTCTCTCACTGCTTGGGGATGGGCCATTGTTCAAGATAGTATTGTCATAGGAACAGGATGTATCAAAACACAACCTGAACAAAAGAAACGTAGAATACGTAAAGGTGATGATACCGTTCGAAGAATAAGCATAATCGTTGAGATTTTATTTGGTTTGATAAAACAATATAATGTCAACTTCGTTTTGTCTGAACTTCCTCATGGAAGTCAAAATGCACAGGCAGCAGTTATGATCGGAGTAGTTACAGGCATCGTCCAAACAATGGTTGAGGTGTTAGACATACCTGTTGAGTGGTACAGTGAACAAGACAGTAAATCATTTGTATTAGGAAAGAAAGCAGCCACCAAAACACAAATGGTTGATGCAATGTATTCTAGATTTAACTTACCAAAAGATAAACCTAAATACATCAAAGAAGCGGTAGCAGATGCATTGGCTATCTACTGTGTAGCATACAGTCAATCTCCTACTCTTAAAATGATGTCCAAATGGAAGAGGTAGCAAAACAAGAATTGATAGCCAAGTTCTTTAAAGAGATCGAAGGTATTCCAAGGGATAATGAAGCAGTGTGGAGTTTGGTTTTTGTTCAAAAACTTAATACCTTTGTCGAAGATATTCATATGCGTGGAAAGATAGAAGGGTTTGAAGATGGATTCAGAGAAGGAAAGAAATTTGCAGAGAAACGATATAGTCAACTAAATTAATTTAATATGAAAAGATTATTGTATTTAGGAATTGCATTATTCCTCATTGTATTTGAAGCAGTCCCGGAAGGACTTGCTTTGGGAGGTCACAAAATGATAGCAGGGATAATTGAATTTGTTTACCTTGCTGGAGTAACTCTAACGGTGTTTGCATATTTTACTAAGTCATACCCATTAAGTAAATGGCAATATTACAGAGGATACAAAACATTATATGATATGGATGAAAGAGCATTCCCTCCATTTTGGCAATATATTATAGGATATCTACTTTTACGTATTGCCATCTTTGATATCATATTTAATTTATCTGCTGGATTAGATCCTTTCTATATTGGGTCAACAAAACTATTTGATATTATAGCGTCAGAGTTAGGAAGTTGGGGTTGGTTTATGCGTTTTGTTTTGGGTTTAACTGGATTGGCTTGGATATTAAGAAAATGAAATGGCTTAAGAATCTATTTAAGAGTAAGGTTATTGATTTTACAAAACCTTCAAAGGAGGAAGAAATGAATTCCCTCAAGAAGGACGGATTCTACATGGATCAAAGTACCATAAAGGAAGAATCTTATCCAGTATGGACAAAATATATACAAGATTCAAATGGGGACTTAATAGATGTTCGAACCAAAGATTGTCCTATTATTCCCGAAGACAGATCATAATGTATTAAAGAAGAAGAATGATTAAGTCAGTTAAAATACAAAATATTCAATCACATGAGGGGACAGAACTATCCTTCCACCCCGGAGTTAATATTATACTTGGAGAAACGGATGGAGGAAAAACGGCAATTATTAGAGCTTTGCAATGGGCCGTTCGGGGAAAGCCTGTTAGAGGAAATACAATACAATCGACATGGGGTGGTGAGTCGAGGGTGTGTGTGGAATTGGAAGACAAGAAAGTTTCTAGGAGTAAAAGCACATCTGATTCATATACAATATACGAAAGGGGTCTTGATAAGTCTCAACAACGAAGAGTCAATACCTTTAAGGCTTTTGGTTCTACAATACCAGAAGAGGTTGAAAGGGCTTTTAATATCGGAGACATTAACTTCCAAAATCAATTAGATTCTCCATTCTTATTAAGTAAAACCCCAGGTGAGGTGGCTCAACACTTCAACAAAATAGCTGGATTAAATCAAATAGGGATAAGCCTAAAACAAATTAAGAGTTGGTTATTAGCAATAGAAAGAAATCTCAAATTCAAAAGAGAAGAAAGGAAAAGATTAAAATCCCAATTGACAAAGTTTAATCACTTAGATAAGTTTGAAGTTGAAGTTGAGGTATTGGAACAATTGGAAGTGCAACGAAACAATTTAGTTAAATCTAATACGCAATTGCAATCATTAATATTTGACATCGAACTCGTAAATACTGATATTAAAGATACTTCAAAAGTTTTAAAGATAAAAGAACCTGTTGAAAATTTACTACAATGGTACAAGGAATTAGAAAATGCTAAATTAGAGCGAAACAGGTTATCTCAGGCAATTAATAGCCTAAACAATACAGTACACCTGTTAGGGGTAGAAAAGGCGAAGCACACGGCGTTGCTCGAGAAATATCGTAAGGTATTCCCAAACGTTTGTCCTTTATGCGGATCTAAGGTAAATGCAAACCAAATAAAAATATAAACCATGATCGACGACACCAAGAAAACTGACTTATCTGTCTTCTTAAAAGATGCACAGAAATTGTTAAATATGTCAAACCAAGATGTCTCTGACATATTACATTGTACACCAACTCAGGTATCTCAAATAAAGAATCCACTCTATTGGAAGATGGTACCTAAGAGTACTTGGGAATTCTTATTAGAATGGAAGGAGCAAAGGAAGGATGTGACTTCTATCATGGTTCCTGATACTCCAGTAATGGAACCTGATAAAGCCCTTATTGCACTTAAGAGATCTGTTGCACCTGTTCCTCAAACTCCCTATCCTGTTGAGCATGGAATTCCTATACCAGCCAGAGCACAACCTTTTGACGTGTATCAATTGCATAGGTTAGAAGTAGGGGATTCAATAGCCTTACCTATCGTGCCTGGTTGGACATCAAAACAGATATATAGCAGAGTTGACAGTGCTGTATCTAAGTTTCGTAAAACCCATCCAGATACGAAATTTACTTGCAGACACATAAAGGAAGAATCTGTTGTAAGATGTTGGAGGATTGAATAATGTCAAGCAAAACACAATATAAGGAAGCCCTGTCAAAGGCACAGGAAGTAATAAGAAAGGAAAACCAAAAGTTCCTTCTATTGCAAAAGAAATTTCAAACCTTAAGTGGAGAATATATGGACGAAGTCAAGAAGGTAAGACATCTTGAAAAGGCTTTGTCAGAAAGGACTTCGCAATTAAAGGCGTTGTCTTCAAAGAAGTGGTGGCAATTTTGGAAATAAACTAAGATTATGAAATACAAAGTCGAACATCTTGAAGGTAGTACATACCAAATATGGAAAATAAAATTCCCAAAAGATATAATTACAACAGATTCTCCTTCCTACCTCAGGGCATATTGGGAGGTTGTTTTTCAAGGAACCTTACCTGAATGTGAAGCTTGGATAAACCTACATGAAAAAGGGTATATGGAATGAAAAGCTCAAAAGACAGATATTGGGTTATCACTATATGGTATGATAATAAAGATATTACAAAAAAGTATCAAGGTAATACTTCTCATATCATAAGGGCTAAATCTGAAAAGGAAGCATTACGAATAAGAGAAAAGTACGGAATTGCATATCCTATACGTTCTGATAGGATTAGGAAAGTGGAATGTTTTAAAATGGATAGCAGACGCAGGGAAAATAGAATAAGATTACATAACAGAAGATTGCATGCCACAGGTTCTATTTGGTATGAAGAAAATGATGAATTAAAAACAGAGGAATGGAAAGAAAGAAAAGCATAAGAAAACCTTCACTTCCTTCATTGATACTCACAAGTGATTGGCATCTACGGGAAGATACACCTACTTGCTTTACAGGTGATTGGCATCAAGAACAATGGAAAGCAGTAAAAGTGATACGTAATCTACAAGCAATGTATAATTGTCCTGTTATTCATGCCGGAGATTTATTTCATCATTGGAAACCTTCTCCAAGATTACTTTCCCAAGCACTTTATTTCTTACCTGAACAATTCTATACCATTTATGGGCAACATGATTTACCTCAACACAATTGGAAGCTAAGAGAGAAGAGTGGATTGCACACTTTGGAAGCGGCAGGAAGATTAACTGTACTGGACGGGTGGCATTATGGACAAACTCCTGACGGTACAGGTATGTTGGGAGCATATGGTAGAATGATTTGTGTTTGGCATCATCTAACTTATATTGACAAACCTTTTCCAGGAGTATCAGGTGGTATGGCAGAGGGCATATTGAGAAAATATCCTAAATATGATTTAATAGTTACTGGAGATAACCATACTTCATTTACCGTAGCATATAAAGGACGTAGACTTGTAAATCCTGGAAACCTAACTCGTCAAGCCGCTGATCAGATTGATTATAAACCACGAGTGGCTTTATGGTACGCTGAGGACAATGTAATTGAATGGGTACCTTTACCTATGCAAAAGGGAGTAATATCCAGAGATCATATAACCAAAGTGGAAGAAAGAGATAAAAGAATACACGCATTCATAACTCAATTAAGTGAAGATTGGGACGTTGAACTATCCTTTGAAAAGAATCTAGAAAGATTTCAACAAGCCAATGATGTAGAAGAGGATGTTATGCAAATCATTTATGAATCATTAGAAAGAAACATACGGAAATGACTAATAAAAAAGAAATACCTACAAATGTTTATATTTTTGATAATGGCATGATTTCTTGTCGTGATCAAAATGGAAATCAAATACCAGAATTACAACATAGCTTTATATCAAGATGGCTTGAAGAAGCAGAAAATAAAGGTTATGATTTATCTCAAATTAAATCATTTAAAATTGCTGGTAGTGATGTAATCCCTATTAAAATAGAAGGTGGTTGGAATTATAAACTTGAATAAAATGACTGAAAAAGACTTATTAGATCTCAAAGAAGAGATTAAAACGGTAGAAACAAAAGTATCAGAATTAAAAGGTCAGCAACAGATGTTAATGAAACAACTGAAGGAGACTTATGGTTGTGATACTATTGAGGAAGCTGAAAAGAAGTTGAAAACAATGCTAAAGAAAATCCTTATCATTCAAAACAAGATTGAAAAAGGAACAAAAGAATTGGAGGAGAAGTATGGATCGTAAAGGATTTTTGAAAAGAGTATTTGGTGCTGCAGTAGTTGCTGCAATGCCAAAGGTAGTAGTAAATCAAATAGAATCACTACCAGCTCCTGTGGAAGAGAAAGAACCTATATTTCTTGATAAGGTTACAGAGAAACCTATTATTCCTAACATAAGTGAAAGAATTTTATTCATATATGATAAGGAAAAGTTGATAGGATATAGTGCCCAATTTGATTTATCCTCAAAGATGGACACCATGTACTACCGTATTTATGTTGATGATCTTGAATGGTATACTCAACCACTTATTCCTCCAAAATACACACTTTCTGCCAACCGTATTCATTGGATTGTCAATCCTGAGGATTTATTTGCTTCACAACAAACACTTGACTTTTTAATAAAATATAACGAACTTACATTGAATGGTCAAATGTATATATCATCATTACATCTTTCTTTCAATGTATTTGAACAAGGAGAATATTCTTCTGAATTTGAAATAATAGGTGCAGTAGCAATTGAAACAGCATGACAGTACAAAACCTAAGACATAAATTAGAGCAACAGAAAGGGAGAAGACAACAAATCCTTGAAGAGTTGGTACTCATTAGAGCAGATATTGAGCAATTGAAAGCCGATGAATTAAGACACCAAAAGGCACTTGAGATTGTAAAGGAAGTTGGTTTGAAAACACAGCAACAATTGCAATATCATATCTCAGATATTACTTCTCTTGCTCTTGATTCTATATTTGACAACCCATATACCTTGGTTGTAGAGTTTGTGCAGCGGCGGGGAAAAACTGAATGTGATTTATTCTTTGAGAGAGATGGTGAAAGGGTAAATCCATTACTCGCTTCTGGCGGGGGTACGGTTGACGTCGCTGCATTTGCTTTAAGAATTGCTTCTTGGAGTATGGCTAAACCTAGAACAAGAAATGTAATGATATTGGATGAACCTTTACGTTTCGTAAGTGCTAAGTACCAAGAAAAGGCTTCAGCCATGATTAAAGAAGTATCTGAAAAGTTAGGTATCCAATTTATCATTATTACACACAATGAAGTATTGGCAAGTTATGCAGATCGTACATTTGAAGTAACCATTAAAAACGGAGTAAGTCATGTCAAACAAAGTTAATTATCCAAAGAATGATAAGTAATTGATTAAATCAAAATAATATGACAGCAGAAGAAATGAAAGAAGTTATCATTATACTCAAAAAGGAAATCAATCATGATAAGTCTCGCAGAAAGATGTATAAAGATATCATAATTGTTGATAATGAAAAAAACAAAGCCGCTGAAAGAGTAATTAATTATTACACCGACCGGATAAAGACTTTTAAAAAAGTAATAAGAATTTTAAATAAAGAGAAATGAAATATATAGACATTATAAATAAACTAATCAAATGGGGTAAAACTCACAAAAAGTCATTTGAAGAAAATCAAATATCGGACGGATGGCACACATTTGATGATCTCTATGAATTTAGAAAATTGTATAATGCCGCTCTTTTTAATGAGTGGGCGAAGATGAAACTTTATGATGTGCATAAGT
>Ga0265297_10002606_pt1 | contig 35878 bp, 76 predicted proteins | sample Munlanlwell13791_FD_192502 | JGI IMG/M metagenome (GOLD analysis project Ga0265297, IMG submission 192502) | Leachate microbial communities from a municipal landfill in Southern Ontario, Canada - Leachate well 137-91 | ecosystem: Engineered > Solid waste > Landfill > Unclassified | place... | reverse complement strand
CTATATTGCTATATTGCTATATTGCTATATTGCTATATTGCTATATTGCTATATTGCTATTCTCAGTCGTCTTTCCAAAGCATGTTTTGTCCAAGCACTAACAAAGTTTGGGTTCTTTCTTTTTGCTCTCCTCCAACCTTCACCGTTTCCATCGTAATATCCGCAACCATTTTGGCTTTTTGCAAGAACACGTCCTCGGGCATCCAGTTGTTTCAGTAATCCTTTATGAGAACGCCGAATATGATTTAGTAAGTAATCAACTGCTTGGTATTCTTTATCAAAAGTTTTACACTTGCCACAACAAGTAACTGTGACAACTTTAGTAATTTTCACGTAACCTCCTTTGTTTTTGTTCGTTTTGCTAAGGGCAAATCTTCAAGATTATAATACACTGGTATCTTTAGTTCTTTTGCCAGTTTAACTTCCGCTTTTGCACCTTTACTATCTTTGTAATTTGGAAGTGCTAAAACACAATCCGAAACTTTTAACCATGCCATCGAATACCGATAATAATCATCCATTGTTATTGTTTTATCAAGTAGCTGGAACTGGCAATCCGTCCATGCACAAAAAGGTTCATGTCCAAGTTTTAGCACGGCAACAGCAGATTTGATGCCATCGTGGTTATTGTTTAGTTGCTCTATTAAAGTCTTTCCCGATATTTTACCGGAAACAAATACTTTCATTTCACTCCTTCTTTCTGTATTTTGTGTTTATCAATTAACTGTTTAATCTTATTGTAACACTTCTTGCATAGTATCTTGTGTCTTTGACTACGTTCTACATATGTGTTCCATTCTTCATCTGAAATCTTAAACACATTAGGCCAAAGTTGACCACAACGAGCACACATATTCGGATACATAATATAGGGTACTCTCCCAGCCGCTTCAAGTATTTTAATCCATTGCTTTTCTTGTTCGTCTGATAGTCCTTCACTATAGACTTTTGGAGGAAGATACGATGTTTCAGATGTACACTTTTTCTTATCCACTAAGCCAAGTTTTTCATACATACAACTACAAGAGATAAGTTGTCTACCACAAAATGGGCATCGTTCCATATCACAACCATATTGATGAACTTGTCCTTCTTCCACTCCGCAATCATGACATTTTTGCATTAGAACTCCTTCTGTAACTTGTTAAAATAGTTAAACTTTTCTAATGAGTCACCTCGTCCTAACGATCTTCTTTTTCTAACTATCTCTGGTGCTTTACATACCAATTCTGCGTCAACAATATCCTTAAATAGTTCCTTTGCTTTAATTCCTTCAATTGCTACAATATTAAACTTAGTTTTTGTTACTTCAGTTAATATATTGTTTCGGAGTATTGGATAAATCTTGTCTTCCAAGTATTTCAATCCTTTTTCCTTTATTATCCTTTTGCGTTCCTTCAGGGACATTATCTTTCTAACTTCCTTATCACAATCAATGCACAAAGTATTTGTATTCTTTCGCAGGATATCCAATAGATATGACTTTCCAGATGCTATTAGACCACTAATTACTATAATACTTTTTTCACAATACATTTCTTTGCATCCTCCACTGCTCTAATCAAAGAACTTGAGATATGTCCTAACGTTCTATCGGTGATAAAATACACAATAGGAATCGAAACGCCTAAGTCTTCATACCAGTACTGTTGATTTTGTTCATACTGAAGATCGTAACCGTTTCTAAGACCTCTTACAATAGCATCGTACTCTTTATCTTTCAGATACTCACTTAGTAAGCCAGTAAAATCTTTACCATAAGTTATAACATCAACTTGATCAAATACCTTTCGGGCTTTATCAAGGATATCTTGATGACCCTCATGCCACGGATTAAACGAGCCTACGTAAATTGCTTTTTTCATCTTAGAAACCTCAAAATTTCTTCCGGAACACCTTCAATATTGTCTTTACTATAGACACGCCTGTAATGATCCATTTGTTGATTTAGTGGCAATTTAGGTATTCCCGAATCGATTCTATTATAGTTTTGTTTGATAAAAAACTTTTGCATTTTCTCTATGCTAACATCAACTTTGGAAACAATTTTGTATCTTCGACTTACTTGTCTGTATCCGTTTCGGGTAAAGTACTCCAACGGTTCTCCTGAATACTGCCGTGTGTTCATGTTACCTCCTTGTAGTCACATCTGGGAGTACTACCGGACAATACAGCGTTTCCACAGGTTATTAAACCGTCATCTTCTTCTAAAGAAGGAACGAACACAATTACGTCATAACCAACTTTCTTTAATCGTTCTTCAACATCTTTGTATGGGTAGTATTGCTGATAGCCGTCCATAGTCGCAATATTATTAGCTTTACACGCAGTAGTCATGTGCATAGGTGTTAGCTTTATTAGGTAGTCATTCGGGTTAAAATACCGAAGCAAAATCTCTTCATCTATTTCATAGTTTGCTAAAGCAAAGTTAAGTGTTATTTTTCGTCCGGAAGGAACTACTCCGTCCATAATCTTGTAAATATCGAATAAAGAATGTGCACTGCCGTTAAACATTATCCCGCGTTCTTTTTCATTTGTTGAATTGATACTAATTTGAAGTCCCGCATTACCAAAGAACACTCTGTTTTTAATTCTTATCCAAGTATGGATAAAAGTTTTAAGCCATACGTTATTTTTAGGCATCATTGTTGATACAACAGGATGACATTTGTACTCTGGGTCAATATGTTGTTTTAACCACCTACCACACTCCAATACTTCCGGATTGAAGGTTGGTTCACCCATTCTAGCAAAGTGGACATTTAACCGTTTAGTGCTTTTTACTTCGGGGTGTAATTGAATTCCAGTAATTATTTGTTTTTGTAAATCTCTTAGTGTAGCATTTTTACCCGGTCCAACCTTTGGAACGTCACAGAATGTGCAACCCATTGAACATCCATACTGAGTTGATATCGTAATAACCCACTTTTCCTCTAACGGAAGTAACCTTCCGTGCGGAACGCCGTTTATTTCGTTTGTTAGACCAAGAAAGTCTGCTTTTAAATTCTTTTCTTTACCATAGTCGCCAAGAGACAGCATTTCAAGTAATCCACGTTCACCTTTTACAACTACTATGTTACCTGTTGGGACTGAAAGATTTTTAACGATGTTCATTTTATCCTTTCAAATATACCGAAATACCGAAATACAACACTATGAAATGTAGCCACTGATCAAAACCAATTACTACAAAGAAGTTATGTCTATCTTCTTTTTTCCAAAAGTATGAAGTTAACAAACTTGTTATTCCGTCAATAAGATAATGTGTAATAAACAACCAAACAACAAATTGCATGTTCCAAAATATGAAGAACGGCAAAGCATAACATACTGAATGAACCCACAAGGCTAAAATACTTTTAGATTTATTCGTAGCCATCCAATCATTTTGGAACATAAAGTCTGAAATGAAATGGACTAGTGTTAATTGTAAAAATAGTGTGTTCATCTTAATCTCCTTTGAGTACATACAATAATTGGACGATTCAATATAATAGATATTAATCGTAGAAACTTAATTTTCCAGGATAACAACCTATACTTATTTAACATTTCAATCTCCTTTGATAACAGCCAAAGGCTGTAATTCTACTAAAATCTCCACTAAGTCTTTTTGGTTAGCCATTACCTCATCAATTGATTTGTAGGCACCCGAAGCTTCGTCTAAGTCTTCTTGAGTTCTAATTCCGTGGACTATTCCCTGTTCATCCATCTTTCTTATCTCTTCTTCAAGATTAAGTGTGTTAATCGCTGCTTTTCTTCCTAGTCTTCTACCAGCTCCATGAGAGCAGGACATAAAGCTTTCAGGATTGCCAAGTCCTCTAACAATATAGCTCTTACTGCCCTGAGAACCCGGAATAATTCCGATTTCGCCTACTTTTGCCGAAGTTGCTCCTTTACGGTGGACAATGACATTTTTACCAAAGTGGTTTTCAAATCGAGCATAGTTATGAGCGATGTTGATCATATCGTCCATTTTAAAAAATATTCCCCCAAAGGGTTCTTCTTGAGTAGGTTTAAATAAACTACTACAAACATCCGTTAGCACGTATCCTATTCTTTCCATCATCAACCTTCTATTTGCTAAAGCAAAATCAACACAATATTGCATTTCTTTCATATAATCTTTACCTTCTGCAGAATCAATAGGAAAAAAAGCCAGTTGCCATTCCGGAGGAACGGAACTACACCACTTCTTATTTAATTCAATAGCAAGTTTGTTATAATAGTCACATACTTTATTTCCTAAGTTTCTACTTCCGGAGTGAATCATTATCCAAACGTTATCTTCAGTATCCTTCTGGATCTCAATAAAATGGTTTCCGCTGCCTAAACTTCCCAAAGATTTTAAAGCGTTACTATACTCTTGGTGAACTACTTTGTAACTTTGACATAAAACATCTTCATTCATATATTCAAAGCCTTTGGTAGTTCTATTTGGCATCAAACTTTTATCTTGTTCTTTATCGTGCTTGCTACCAACTCCTACGGGAATAACTTCTCTTATTTTACCCATAATCTTCTTGAGTATCTCTTTGTCTAACTGCGAAGCTTTGAGAGAAGTCTTAACAGTGCACATTCCGCAGCCAATGTCACTTCCGACAGCATATGGACTTACAACGCCATCGAGAGCCATTACTCCACCAACTGTCATTCCGTATCCACTGTGGCAGTCTGGCATAATAGCAACGTGATGAAAAGCAAATGGAAGATTTTGCATATTGTCAATCTGATTTTTAACCCCCAGTTCTAAATCATCAAACTTTGTCCACATCTTTGCCGGAACTCTGTCGAGTTGTTTACAATAAATTACTTCAATCATCTTACACCGCCTTTCGTCATTGCGTTGTAATAATTATCCATCGGAAGTCGCTCGCCGTTGTAGACTCTATCACACATCTTCAAATACTCTTTAAACTCCGTAAGGTTCTTTTTAAAGTACGTATATTCCCAATCCAACAAAATACATGGAACCGCCATACCACAGCCCCAACCTTTCGCACTGTTGGGGTAGTTGTCTAAAACGTAACTGACACAACCATCATAAGTCCTATAGCCGGGTACTACCATTCCTCTATTCCATTTATTTTCGTGAAATACCCAAACTACGTCTTTAAGTTTGAAGTATTCAGCATCTCGGCTACCAGGCAGTGCTGGTTTCTTTTTTCTCGGTATTCTTTTGTCAGTCAGAAGAGTTTTAATTTCGAGGTTTCTTCTTTCGATATGACGTTTGCTTTCTTTAATATCGTATTCCTTACTTCTGACTATTGATTGGACATCGACAAGACTTAAGTTTAGTATTTTACACGAAGTGTCCCATTTTACATCATTATCGTAACTTTTCATCAAATCACAATGAGCTTCTAAATGGCAATCATATCTACAACTGCCGGAACCAACAAACTTGCACCATCCGCAAGTCTTGAAGGTTGTGTCGCCCTGTTTACGGTTCTTATTTTCTGCATTCCAAACTGGTTCGGGGTATTCCTTCATTTAACCTCCTTAGTGTTCCAGTATATACAGTGCTAACAAATACTTATCTCGTTGATGTTTCTTTTTCGGATCTACCGTGCTAAGGTTATGTTTTATGTCTATCCTTTTAATCATAGATGCTACAGAATGATGTTTAATTCGATCTATATACTGAGCGTAATTCTCGAAAGGTTGATGTGTTAAGCATTCCACAAGTTCTACGACTTCTTCTGAGATGCCCCTAACTATAAGATCATACCCAATAATAGGTCGATCTTCGTTTTCGGGCACTGTTTTATCTAAGTTTGAGATGTTACAATCCTCTAAAACGTCGTGGAGTAAACAAACTGCTTCAATAACTTCAGGCATATCATCCCTATACCACTTTGCTCCTTTATACTCTTTTCTAAATAACTTTTCTACAGCAACAGGATGGGTTATATACGGAGTTATACCATCGTGCCTAAACTGACCTTCATGAGCTTTTTTGGCTATTTTAAGAGCCTTTTGTACAAGATTCATCTTACACCTCTAATTTTTCCAACAACAAATACGCTTTTCTTAACTCCTCTGCTAACCACAACATATCTTCAAAAGCATGTCCATTTCTCCTTTCCTTAGGAATGTTCTCAAGTCGAGTCCTTATCAATTCTAATCTCTTTATCTTTTCATAATCAATATTCATCTTACACCTCTTTTGATTTTACACTATTTCACTAACTTTATATGTTTTACCACCAAACTCAACAGTTTCTTCAGTGTATGGTTCTAATTTAAGTTTGTTAACATTAGGTTCGTTCATAAAACCATAACCCATAAGCATTGCTGCGTAACGGTCTTTTGATATTTTTACTTGCCCCACTAAATCCATTTTTGTTGCTTTAAGAAACCAGTGTTCTTTATTTACTATGCCATCTTCCAATACACGAAAATCGTTACAGTTTTTTCGGATGTTTTGTTGTTGTCTTTCCCTATTTGGGTTAACAGGTAGTTCAGTAGTCGAATACACGTAGTATGTTTGGGAACGATGGACCAAGCATATTGAGCGTAATGACCATCGCCAATTTTCCGTTACACAAATACGAGGATTTCTTCTATCCTCTCCCGGACGTAAGTAACCAGGAAGGCTGGTTCAAATATAAAGTTTTGACTTCTGTAATACGTTGTTACGTGATACCGCATCATACACCTCCTTTTGGACTATAACTATATTATATGCCCTTTTGGACAAGAGTCAAGTGTTTTCTAGGGTGAACTTGTGTTTCTAGTGTCTTCTTGCTTACAGCCTAAAAAGCCCCAAGCCCTAAGTCCTTTTATGTTCTATACACTGCTATTAGTGAGAACAGGGTGGTTCTTAGGTAGTTACCCTTTAATTATATCCAGTAATAGCCAACACATCCAAGAACCAAAAGTACCAGTCCAATCAACAGTCTCCACCATCGTCCTAAGTCCGAAAGAAACCAGTGTCCAAGTCTTGGGTGCAATAAAGACCAAACCCCGTCAACTATGTTGGATACTCCGGCGACAACTATGAAAATATCTATTATCATTTTACTCTCCTATTTTACGCCAAATAGTTCTTTCACTTTGATATAGTCTCGATAACTAAAACCTTCAAGGTTACTTGTTTGAACAAATCGTGCTTTCTGACGTTCAAGCATATCCGAATCGTCGTCCAAAATTACATACGCAGTTATATTAGGATGCATATCAAGATACATTTGGATTTCTTCACCTCGAGTAGCAGACATTTTTCTTATTGTTACATCTATGATAGGAAGATTTAAAGCTTTTGATAATTGATCTGCTGTAAATTGCCTTCTCCAGCAAGAAGAACATACTATTTGGATACTGTTTTCAGTGCATAATTTTCGTATAAGCGATATAGCTATTGTATCGAATAGTTTAAGACTTTCTTCTTCTAAATTATGCGGGTAGTCACCAAGTGCAGTAGCGGATCTAACACTATTTAACACACCATCAAAATCAAGAAAGATAACACTACTCTGTGTATTCATTTCCTCTGCTCCATTCCAGATATATAACTGTTACTATAATAGTCAAAATATATGTCAATGCCAGTAACCACATCGGAAACTGCGTCTTGATATAGTTAAACTTACTGAAGTCAGCAGGTGTAAATCCAGTTGTTTTGATATTGTCATACAGTATTTGCGGTATATCATTCATCTTGTCAAGATTTTTGACTTTGTTAAGTATGTCATCTTTAACTTTTATCTTTAAATACTCGTTGCCCCAAGCAACAGTATCAACATACTTAATATTCTTTTGGTCGTCAACTCCGATAACTACAACAAAATCGTTTGGATTGCCGCCGTGCCACGAATTTTCTAAGTATTGAGGAAAGTCATCCGGATACGTAGTTATGATAACTCCACAGTTTACTGCGGTGTAGTTAAGCTTGGAGTTAAGTTCTTGTAACAAAGGATTAATGTCCCTAACTACAATGCTATTCAGTATTGTTAATCTATTAACTTTGTAGCGTTCATAAATTTCGGGTGTTGGAACAATGGGATATTTTTCTTTATCCACATTCCTGTATAAAGAACTTTTACTCTTTCTTAAAGGATTATCAAAGTATTCCAACCAAGAAGAGTAATCTCCTAAAATAAGATTAGTATATTCCTTCTTGCTAATGCTTATTCCGTGGTCGCCTTCTGTTCCAAACATATCACCATTATAACTATCTTTTTTTCGTGTCCAGTCATTTGGAAGTTCCAAACCGACAAAGAGACTATATTTGTCAGGCACAGTTTCTTGATGACACTGTGTTGTAGTGCAGTTTTTACCATAACTTACTGGTACGCATACAGTTATTTGGTGTTCTGGAATAAATTGTTTTCCTGTTACATAACCACTGACAAGTTTTTCGTCTTTCCCTAAACCATACGTGTAGAGAGTTGTAATTGTTATTACTGCGGTTACGGATAAAGCAAGTGCACCAAAGTATTCCAACCATGTAACATCTCGATGTGCTTTAACTTTGTAAAGTATTGCAATAACAAACGGAATTATCAATGCTAACCATTGCACGGTATCTCCTTTCTTTTACACTTTATTTCTATAAGTTGGTATTACTATAAATATTCTTTTCAATCCTTACCCTCAAGTTGGCGTTTAATTAGTTAGCTATCTTTAAATACTTTTCCCTTTTCTCATCCGGCTTCGCATACCCTTCCGTTTCCTCATTCCCGAAAATAAAGTTTAAAAGTAGGTGGTACATTTTATTCTCCTAAACACTAGTTAATTCTTTCCATATCCAATATTTTCTTTGACATAAACAGGGTATCACCTAACCACCAATAAAAAGATATTTGTAGCCTTATCTGGGCTGACATTAAATTCTGGTTGTAAGTAGCCTTAGCGGTTGCGTAATTGCTAATATAAGTAGATAGCTCGGTTGATTGTTTTAAGTTATCTAAAGAGCCACCTACTAATGTACCAGTATTACTTTGTTGATAATACGCACCCCTCATTGTTTCTATTTCACTCTGCAAACTTAAAGCATTTTCTCTTTGTGAAACTAAGTTTGGTAAAGTCGTTACACCCATAACTACTGGGATAGCTAAACCCACAACTATAAAAATAAGCATAAGTGAACCACCATCAGTACTTTCACTTAACCACACTGCTGCCACCAGAAACAAAATTGCTAATATTAAAAGTATCATTTACTTCTCCTTCCCTAACAGCTTATTGGTTGATAGGTTTTGCATAGTTAGTCCTCCAAAAGTTCCTTTCCACAATGTGGACAAAAATCAGGTTTATACCCTCCTAAAAATATAAGAGCAATTAAAGGTTGCCAAGCGTGAAATAACCAACAACAAAAACCTATCAAAATTATTAGAACAATATTCACCCACATATAACTTGTCCATTCTTTCATTCTTCAACCATCCTTTCTATAATGGCTTGGGCTGATTCGTATGACAATGTAATTTCAGTATAATCTTTTTCAGTTCCGATACTTGCTTTAGTAAAAGTCGCTGGATAAGGCAATTTAATATTGACTAAGATTTTCTCATTACACCGCTCTAAAATACGGAGAGCGAGAAAAATACTCTTCAACATTTCATTCTTCCAAGCAGTCCATTCATTCCCAGTTAATAATGCTTTTTCTGCTGGGTCATCAGCAAATTCTCTTAACACCTTCCTCGCCTCTGCGATTTTTTCTTGGGGGGTCATTTTATATCTCCTCAATAGTTATACGGACTTTAATAATTCCTTTTTTGGGTAGCATATCTTTTTTGTTTTTATAAATTCCGTTAATTGTATCCGCATATCCACCTTGTTTTTCGCTTAACCAAAATAGATTAAAATCTTTCCAAGCATACCCTACTAAACTTTTCTTCTTCCCTTTACTCATAGTGCCTCCGCTTTCTTGCGTTTCTTAAAAATACTTCTCAGTGTTTTCTCTGGAAACTTATGGCAAATGCTTAATACCATATCAGCTACACAACAAAACCTCTTTTTCTTCTTCCCCTCTGTATGCTTTGACATTTAGGACTCCCTTTTGCCATTAAGTGGATTATACTTAAATTTACGTTTCCCTTTCATCGCCTTCCCTCCTGGGTGGGTAGTAATTAAATTATCTCTACTCCAAGCAATCTTCCTTTTTTATCATAATCACAATAAATCCTATCCTCAACCTGTTTGGTTTTTGCCACTTTTCCATCCATTATCCGAAGATAAAACAAACACACATATCCCCTGTTAAAATATTGCATAATGGTGGGAGTAATGCTTAATTTATAAGGTTGGCTTTCTTTACAATGTTGTTTTAGCCAAGTATGTTTCTTAGTTAATCTCATCTTCCTTCCTCCTGGGTAATTAAATAAGAAGAAAAAATAAAATTAGAATATTTTCCATCCTTTAATATAATTTTATAAACTTTTCTCAATTCGAAGTCATAACCACTTTTTACAATAATTCCTTCTTGACCAGAATAAAATCCCTCAATTACTTTAACCTTATCTTGATAATTAAAATTTTTTTCTTTAACACAGCCTAAACAACATAAACATAAAATTAAGATTAAAATTATTCTCATCCCTTCCCTCCTATTGGTGTGGTTGCCTGTTTTCTCTATCGGGATATGCTTCTCCGTTAATTGGTATTTTAATAGACGCATTTGTCCATTCAGTAATACCGAAACATTCTTGACAATAATATAAATCAATATCTTTTATGTCCTCTTTATAGTAAGCTAAACTATCTCTCGCTTCACAATGTGGACAATCCCTCATATCTACTGGCATACAATTATTCTTCATCTCTCCTCCTCCTTTCTATTTATCCGGCTGGGATTGGCAGGATTTACTTTTATCAAGTTTCACCTACTCCGTGCAACCACGGCTAAATTCTGTTAAGATTAACACAACCCCAGCCAGAGGTTAAATTACTTCCTTCATCTCGGTTAAAAGTTTAGTCAAATTCTCTTTTATATAAAATAAGTCCATTGTTTTTACTGGTGAAACATATCTTGCTCGAAGTTCCAGTGCTTCAAATTTCTCTTTGCCTAATCGTTTGAGCCAAAATTCTCTGAATTCTTGCGGGTTCTTGTGCGCCCAAAAAATATGAAGTCCTCCTTGCAAGAGGCAGGCATTGTCTAAATACCAACGTACTCGTAGATTTCCCCCACCAAAATTTCGTTTCCTTCTTCCATCCAGATTCTTTAAGTTGCTTGGCTATTTCTAAAGATACACAGTGTTTAGTCATTTATTGCTCCTTTGGTGGTTTGGTGATTTCTTCTGGCGAAAGTTTAAGCCTCCTCTACTTGTCCTTAAAATACTTGCAAGATTTTATCTTGTCCAGTCTTAAAAATCTCGTCTACATTACTTACGATCGGCAACGTAGGTTCCTTCAATTCAAAGTGGAAAAATACTTGATTAACAAAGTTATTTGGAAATATTGTTAGAAATGTATTATATTCTCTAACTGTGTCGATATGAACCTTTTGGATGTTATAGATCTCAGATCGTCCAGATGCTATAATTCTTTGCAATTCAACAAATGTCTCTTGATTAATCTGTGGATTGTTTTCTGAAATCCATTTGAACATTGCACCTTCAGCAGAACGTCCACTTACAATCTTATCATAGAACTTTTTTAACTGTTCCATTTGATGTTCTGGAACCTGAGCAGATTCTTTTACTTTCAAGAAATAAGCATTATAGTTTGCTTTCATATCCGAAACTTGGGCTGTAATTGATTTCTCAAACGTAACGGATTCGTTTCTGAAGCTAATGATACTTCCAATTGTTACTAACCCAAGTAGTATTGTTGCCCCTAAGATGCTAAGTAGTATAATTGTTGATATCTTCATTACTTACTCCTTTCAGTTGTTGAAAATATTAGACTGTTGCTTGCTATGACTGTTTCTCCGCAGTTTGGACATTTGATTCCAGCTGTCGGTATTACCATAAACTGATAGTCTTCGATACATCCTACATATGTGCTACATTTGTGACAATAGATTGGTGTTCTTTCAACCATACGACCTCCTTTACTTGCTATTTGTCAATAATTGGACTAACTTTTGTTCTTATTAGACGCAAACTACTGCACAATCGCCCGCTATACAAACTTTCCGGCAAATGATCAACTATATCTAATAGTTGTTCAGCTAAGAACGTTGCAATTGCGGAAGTGTCATATCCGGAAAAATCTTTATTAAGGAACTCTTCTCGACATTTTTCTTTTAGTTTACACTTTATGCACTTTGGATGCTGTGGAGTGTAATTTTCTCCATATCCCAGACACAGGATCTTCTTCATTTTTCCTCCTTATTTGCTGATCTGACTTCATCAAAAGTGTAGTCTTTTAAAATCTTTCCGTCTCTAAATACTTCAACAAGTATGTCTCTGCCGTGGACATTTGCCAATTCACTAACTGTTTGATAACTTGTTCCTCCAGCTGCATTCATCATTGGCACTAAACGAAGCCTACCAGCTTTGGATATTTTACCCAAGTCAGTAACCGGACATTTAAACACATCTCTCCACTCTCCAGCTACCTTTACAGCTGAACATTTAAAAGCAAATCGTTGCGTATCACGATTTAAGTTCTGTAGTAATCCGCCACCCATACCAAAAGCGACGTTATCTGCAGACCATTCACATATTTTCATTGCCTCCAGTATTCGTTCGCACATTTCATAGTTACAGCCATCACCCTGAATAACACGGACGTGCGGATCTAAAACTTTAAACCCTTTCTTGTTTCGTTCATATCCGAACTTTTCCCCGAGAATATTTAAAACCTTAACAACAACTTCTGGGGGATTACCGGAATCGGGACGAACAACAAGTGTGCCGTTTCTTGCTAACACTCTGTCCTTTAACAAAGAACCCCAAATAATTTCACAAGCTCTGTAGATATCAAAGGAATCAGATACACAAGCTACAAGCCCCTCCGGGTATTGTGTTAGCATATTTTCCATTGCAAGAGCCTCATTTTCTCTGCCCCAGGATGTAAGGGTGGAATGTTCTGCAGCTGGAATTGAAAATCCGGGCATATCCGCTTTGTAGTATTCCCTCGCAAGAACCAGAGCAGCCATTGTATCTGTACCCATAAAGTTAACTAAGTGAGCTGCTCCGCCCACTGCGGCCGATTCTACGGAAGAAACTCCTCTAAAACCAAAATCATGCAGTTTAAAATTAACAAGGCTTGGGTCTCCTGTTTCCTCTAGGAATCTTGTAATCATTTCCTTCATATAATACGAAAGAGTTGCCACGGTTGTTCCATACCAAACCTGGACTAGTAGTGTTTCAAGATAGTTAGTTAACCAATAACATTTTGGGTCAGTATTTTCAATTGTCATTAGAACGTTACTAACGGTAACTAGTTTACCTTCAGGAACAGCTTTTATTACAACTGGCAACATTCCGTCATGCTTGTCTAATATATACTCCCAACCTTCCCGATTGAAAAGCTTTGTATTTACAAAGTGCTTGGAAAATAAGTTATCAGCTTCCTCAATTTTTTCTTTGGTGACGACTTTACCTTCAAGATATTCTTTTAGATAATATTGTAGCCCAAAAAACTTGGTAGCCGAAAACTTTCCACCTCTAGATTCGAAGTAAGAATAAATAACTTCCGTATTAGGCGGATACTGTCTGTGATGACTTACTTTGTAGCTGTCGCTGAGTACGATTAAATTCTTGTTCATTCCATTTCCTCCTCTTTGTTATTAATTTTCTTAATCTTTATTCCGTAATACTTTAAAAGTGATTCAAATAACCCCTTGTGGTTTGGTTTTACTTCCGTTGTGTTCAAATTATTTAAACTAACCCATTCAGAACTGTAAAACTCGTTTTCCTTTTCATTAGGCTTACCACTGCCAAAAACGTAATCAGCTTTTAGCAACGTAGTCATTATCCTTTCAGACGTATTATTATATCGCCAATCTTTAATTAAAGAACTGCATACGTATGCAAAGTTGTCCACCTCTATATCTAATTCCTCGCCTAACTCTCTTTTTGCAGCATCTTCTAAACTAATATCACTTGGGTCAACAAAACCTCCGGGAAACTGAAGCAAGTCTCCGTCTTTTCGGCGAGCCATAAGAACTTCGAAACTCTTTCCTGTTTTTCGGACAACTGCGATATCGACCGTAGGAAGCACTTTTGGGTATTGATTTTGCGAATGGTAAATAACTCCTTTTCTAAAATCAACTGAATCACACACTTCTTTTCCAATCTCTTCACGAATTTTTGTCCCTTGTTCTGTAGTTACAATTGCCATTTCAAAAGTGGGGTATACTCCCGTATATTTTGGAATAAAACTGTCTCTTCCACCATACAGGCAAACTGATCCAATGGGCACAATAGCTCTAATTAATTTGTCTAGTTCTTTACTCCAGTCTTCATCAGAGGGTCTATCCATAATATAAGTAACAATTACGGAAGGGAACTCCTTTTGAATCATTTTCATTCGGGCGGTATACGACAAAGGATGATTCTTACTACCTAACGTTGGGGAAACACCAATGGCAACGATTACTTGCTTATGCGTTTCCAAAACGGAAGTAATAATGTTTCTGTGGGCTTCTGAAAGTTCCGCAATTTGAAATCTTCCTATGACTACACCAACATCGTATTTATTCTTTAGTAACGAGTCCATCTGTTTTTCTACCTCCTTCTTTAAGTCCCTTTGGTCTTCTTACTTCTGTAATTTCCCTAATGGAAGTTATACATTTTATTGGAACTGTATTGAAAATTTTATCCTTGTCTGGTGGTATTCTTCGAGCTTTACCTCTGTAAAACTGAAGTCTTTCCCCCAGTTTTACAATCATGTGATAAACACCGGAACCAGGCTTGTTAAATCTAACAATTACAGGCATTGATTATCCTTTCCCCTAATTTTTCAGTATAGTGTTCACCTTCATCAGGACCATTGATTAAGATAGTTTTGATTAAAACTATTACAACTCCTAATATAAGTAACATTACAAGTATATTGTTAATCATTATTTCCTCTAATTACAGTATCGGTTATTGTCCGCTCTAAGTTTACCCATTTTACAAGTCTTTTCGCTTTGAAAGTTATTTACATCACGAATTGATTTTTCGAATATTTTGTCTTCATTAGTCTTTGGTTGATAAAATCGTCTCCAAGGGTGAACTTTTTTCATGATACTCCTTTCTAGTCTTTGTCTGGACGAAACTTTATATTTCCTTTTTCGTCTTTTGCAACTTCGGGGAACTGAATACTTTTTTCACCTTTTGTTTTTTCTTGAAAATATACTTCAACTACTTTGCCGATTAACGTATTGCGAACTTTCCATAAATCTATGCGTTGTTTTTTTGTAAATCCTCCGCCCACATTTACCATATTGCCATTAGACAACTCACAAACAAATGCTCCAAGTCGGCCAACATTACTGTGTGTTCCTTCTTCTACTGCAATAATTCGTAAATCGGATGTATCGACAAATTTTAGTTTTTGCCAATCTTTTGTTCTGTCAAACATATATACCGAATTGGGAACTTTTATCACAGCCCCCTCAAATCCTTTCTTTTTAAACTCTTTTGCAACGTTCCAAGCTTCCTCTGGCGAGTATACGTTACTGTAAGGAACCTTTCGGATAAAAGTGCTTTCTGCGGGAATACACATCTCTAAAATTCTTTTTCTCTGTAATAACGTTAAATTACCTTTTCGTTCTTTCCATTCGGAATAAGGAATGTAATCAAATACGTGAAGGAATAGTTTTTGATTTGACTTATCCGTTTTTGAGGATTTGGCTACAGAAGCTGTTTTATTCCAATCACTACCTAATTCGCCATCTAATACTGCTTCTTTCTTGATGTATAGTTTTGATTCTTCAAGAATATGGTTAATATTGTATAGTTCTCGGCCGTTACTTGATTGAGCATATCTGTCTTTTCCGTCATATACAATAAAACATCTGAAGCCGTTATATTTTGGTTCAATAAGTCTTCCGCCGGAAAAGGTATCCCCTTGCGCAAACTTGTCACACTTTTGAATCTTGAATTCAGGTATGAGATTTGGGAACACTTTATTTACTGTCTTACGGTCAATCCCAATAACCAAATCCTTTTGAAACACTTTGATAAGCCAGTTTCTAATACCCGAATCTTGTGTTAGCAGTGTGTTCCTTAGTAGTTCCCTAGCGGCATTACCAGTAATGGCTCTCTCTGATAACTGAGCTCGAACAACCTCTAACTCCTTAAGGGTAGGAATGTCTTTTCTGTACATTTGACCGTCATCGAAGTCTTGGATGCCCATAGTGATATAGGAATCAAACGCTGTCGTGAGCAAGAAGCAAAGCTCTTTTGAATCGTTCTCGGCTAATAGAGCTATCTTAGCATTTCTGGAACTTGTTTGACTAATTTCTTCTAATGTTTTGATTGCTTGTTTTATCATTGTTTGCTCCTTTAGTATTATTTAACAATATACAACTCTTCGTTCTTATCTTGAGACTTATCGAAGTATCCAATAATTCCTGCAGTTATTGGTATTGTTATTTGAGAACATAACCAAAGAATAATTAATACTAGTATAGGAAGTATTAACCGTTTCATTATTCACATCCTTTCTTAGTTTATCTCAAATCCACCACTATACTCGCAAAACTCTGCAAAACTTTTCACATTTTCCTCTGAAAAGGGATAGTCACACTCTTTTGATTTTATCTTTCCAGTTCCGTGGCAGCAGTTACAACCATTCTTAACTATTATATCAGTTCTTTTTCCTGTTCCATTACAAAGCCAACAGTCTTCAAGAGGTAACGAATTCAAACGACCCATATACTCTTCCTCATACTTCTTTACTGCACCCTGACGTATTAGATGAGTTAGTCTAATTGAAATCTTTTTAGATTTGTCAGCGGTGATTAAACAACCGTCGTTATAATGACCGCTATTGCACTCCTTTTCAGTAATAATATCTAAACAAACTTTGCACACGTAGTCCCAAAGCGGTCTCCACCACCAACAATTATTCCTGAAGTAGGCACCTTTGGTTTCATCTTGCCATTTGAAGTATTTATCTAATTTTGTTTTGTCGTGGTTGCAGTCACTTATTTCCTGTCTTACTTTACCGTTTGGTTTAACTCCGTATAAGTCAAAGCCCATTATTGTCCTCCTTCGAATTCTTTTTGACGTAATCTTCGATATGCTTGCAAGTTCGATTTCTTTTCCAGGGCCAGCAATTACAATATAGCTCACCGTTGTCACCTTCGACAAGATAATGGTACTCCCCGGGCTTTGATTTACTTGGATATTTGGCTACTTCTTTACTCATTTGGTCTCCTTATTTATTAGTTGGCTGTCAGGAGTTGAACCTGAATGGGCTGCGAGCCTTCGTCCGTGCGTTACTTATATTTCAACAAGTAATCCGGGCTTGAACCGGATACCCCACCATTGGGTCACAGCCAACTTTTACCTTAACCCTAGTATACTTAAGGATATATATTATTACTCGCTATAATATAGTGGTGAACTTGTCCAAAATTTTAAGTTTTGACTACTCAATAAGTTCTATATCGTTTATCCTTTCTGACAATCCAGCAGTAACTCCAAACCAAAAAAGAACCGGCATAGTTCTAGCGATCTTAGCTCTAGTTAAATCTTGGTTGAACCTCGCCTTGGCTTCCGCATACTTTGAAATATACACACTTAATGTTTTTGATTGTTCCATATTATCCAATGACCCACCTACTAATGTTCCACCTACTAATGTTCCACCAGCTACTTCTGAATAACGAGAATTTTTTACACTTTGAATTTCAGATTTAATTGACATGACTGCTGTTCGTTGAGCCATTAAGTCGGGATAGACATTTACAGATATGGCCATGCCTATTGCTGCTATCAGTATTGGTATAAAACCCAATATTGACATGCAACCTACCTCGTCATCGTGAGCCTGTATACCCATTATAATACATATTGTAAACCACACAATTCCTAAAATTATCCAAAACATTTTACTCCTCCTTTTAGTTAATATTCTTCTGAATCTTTCTTAAATACTTACGAGCCCGTTCTCTTGTGTTGAAAGCTCTAACTACTGTATCGGTTACTTGATTAAATACAAACCAGTTAGTGCAGTTAAAATCTATTGCATATTTCTTTCTGATATTTATTCCGTATCTCAACATTTGTCCTCCTTTATTTTAGACCCTCTGGAACGTCGTCATACCACCAACCAATTACTAACCATCCTAAACTAACTCCTTTGACATCGAAGAGTTTATTGTCAAAATAGCCCCAAGACCGTGGAGTTTCCACTGAAAAGCTTAAACGTCCAATACTAAAACTCCATAACTTCTTGGTTTCAACATCGTAAGTTATGTATGGTAGTTTATCATTTTGCCAAATTGATAAGTATAGAACTAGTATGCTTTTCATTATCCACCTTCCGCTTTATCTATGGCTTGTAAAACTTTTGGTTGTGCTATTTTGTAAAGTATATCCACACCCTTACAGTGCTCATTGACATCACTTTTCCGCATTAACCTAATTGCTTCGCTTACCTCTTTTAATGCTTCCAGTAACTCTGGCGCAGTAGCGATTAGGCAAGCGTTGGCTTCGGCTTGTTCTTTTGTAGGCACACCGTTGTTATATTCCATTTGGCAGATAATAGAACCTCTGTAATCTCCAAATGTTGCAGAATTTTCAACCCTATTGTTATCCGTCCAAGGAGAAACAACAGTAATAATCCCTTGTTGACTTGTAGTGTCAATTTTCCAAGGTCTGGGTGTATGCTTACTCATCTTTCTACCTCCTGCTTAATTGATATTCTTTTTGATAATTTGGATGATTCCTACTCCAAACTTTTCTGTAGACCTTCCGAAACTTACGTTCTTTTTTAAGGCATTTGGAACATTTTTGATATCCCTTAGCTGAAAAATCAATTGGGTTTTGACCACATATAACACAAAGGTTGTAGGCCTGTCTAACTATTTGCCATTTTCGTTGGCGGGATACTGGTTTTTCCAACTTTTTAAATAGCTTGATGTGCCAGCACGGTGACTGTCTATTTACAAAGTCTTCGCAGGTGCAAATGTAACGATAGTTTCTAGTATAGCGCTTGCGTATTTTAGCCACATAATGCTTTAGTCCTTTTCTGGTCCTTGAAGGTATCCAAGTGTACTTCCGGGAGCCCCAACGGTTAGTACCATTTCTTCCAGCTAAAATAATTTTGATGGTCATTTAAGCCTCCAATCTTATGGGTTCTGGCAACGTATCCGCCAATGGTTGAAGTCCAAAACTTTCCAAATCCTTATCCGTTATCTTGTCACCATAGTTAGCTGTCCTGATTTTAACCTTACCCAAGTAATAAGGTAAGTCAGCGTTTCTGTTTAGTTTTGCACACCATTGACGGCCGAAATTAATATCATCAAATGGAACGAAACAGTTAATACGCATTTCACTTGGCGGTGCACCGGCAAACATTCCTGATTCTTGAAAGATTACAAGTCTTTCAGTTAACCCATTTTTATCGTATTCTCTCTTACAGTCACCGAAAAGGCCATACACTACTGTTCGTTTGCCAATGTATTGTTTACGCATTTTAGCCACCTTCCAGTCAAACATTACTTTTTCGAACCATTGTTTAACTTTTAACTTCCAAGTTAGCTTTTTCATCTAAGCCTCCTGTATAATAACCTTTTTGGACACCTTCCAAGGATGGACGTGTCTTGTAGTTGGTCTCTTAAAGTATACTTCTTCCTCAAACTCCTTTGCATCGTTATCATACGTCATCCAAGCTGTAAACTTTTGCTTTATCTTTGCCATTGCTTGCTCCCTTCTTGATTTTGTATTAAGTATTACTAGTCTATTTGCCTAACGTCACTAAGCATTGTTGGTGCCATCGTATGGGCAATATCAAGAATACTTCCTTCCTTTAGCACATCCTCAATTTCTTTTGAAAAGTGTTCCACACCCAACGATATAGCTTTGTGTTTCATAGCTATATCCCTACTAATAAACGGATTTTTTGAACCTACTGTGACAATATTATCGTCAACCTCAACTTCTGCGATAAACTTAAATGGAACTAAGAACTTTGCCATCTGTGTTCCTCCTTATCCTTTTATACGCTTTATCTGGGTCTTTGTAGTGCCTACAAAGATATGCCCATTTCGATATTCTCTCTTCCTTTTTCCTTATTGTCGAGTGGTCTCTAAGCCATAAATAGAACTTTCTGCTATGACCACTTCTTGTAGCAATATGCGCCATTTCGTGCCACAATAAAAGTGAAGCATTGCCCTTTCGGTCGTAGAGACGTTTAGGTGACCTAACACAAATGTATCCGAAGTAGTTGTCGTGTTCTTTATAGCAATGGGCGTGTGCTTTTCTTCTGACGGAACTACCTTCCTTTCTTTCAATACAACCACCAACAAAGATACCTCTAAACCCAGTCTTCCAAATTTCGTCAGTCAAAAATTCTTTGGGAGTTTCGATTAGTGGCATTTAGTCTCCTATGCTATAGTTAACTCTTTCCGTACTTCAGAAGTTTGTCTTCTGCTGTTGTCTTTTTCCTGGTTTACATGCCTTTGTTTTCTGATGGCACTAGCAGCAATATCAAGTGTTATACGGCTTTTGGAATCTAATCTGTTCTCTAAAGCATAAAGTCTGTTATACATCTTACACCTCCGTTTTTGGTTTAAACTATCCTACTCTTTCAATAACAAGTTTACCTGATACTAAATCTTCTCCAATAAATACTGAACCAGCAACAAGCCCTTTCTGAAAACCGAAGTAGGCGCCCGCCCGTTTAGTATTAGACGAATTTGTTACTCCGTTAAACTTTATTGTCTTATCTTTTAAAAGGAGCTTTAATTCTGTTAAATTTATTTTGTTCATCATACACCTCCGTTTATTTGTTGGCGGCTCGCATAGATGCGCTTAAACACCGTTTGCGACTTGCGCCTGAGTATTGGACCGCCAAAAATATTTGTTTGTTCTACTTACGCTGTTACAGGTTCAGTTACACGCAGTTTTTTCTGGTGGTATTTACTTAAGTTAGCTGAACCAGCTGCAACCTGACGTTTGAATCCGGAATATCGATGAACTCGAATCTTTTTCTCATTCCTGGTTATTACAATGGGCTCGTTGTGATTTTTTAAAGCTGTTGTAATTTTTTCAATGTCCGGCCGAGTTAGTTTAAACTGATTGGGACTAACTACGGAAAACGGTAACGTAATTCCAGCCTTACTGGCCAAGTGTAACAACCTCTTTGTTTGATACTCTGTAAGCTTACCACTCATTTTCTCCTCCTTTGTTTATGCTTGAGCGGGCATTTGGTTGATTGACTATTTTACTAACAACGATACTGCACCCTGATACGCTTTTTCCTTCATACGAGCCGCGGAGCCAAACCAAATGCTGCTTAACCGTAAGCTCCTATCCCTGTCAAGATTGCGAACGGTTTGATAATGGTCCGTATATTCGGCAACTGCGTTATACCCAGCCCATAATGTATGTCTGATTTCTAGGGTATTGTTGCCTTTGCCGTTCTCAAATAAGCCCAGCAAATCATTTAACTGGTTTCTTTTACGGCCGGAGACGTCGTCATCTTCCTTTTTATCAATACCCAATACTTGGCTAAAATATAGGGTAACTTCCTTTTGGTTAAGTACTTTATTAGCCATTGCTTCAGCGGTCTTTTCGAAGTCACTGTAGTATAGGGTTGCAATACCGAGAAGTCTTTGAGCCTCTTCTACCTTATGCTTGATGTTGCCAATATGGCGTATTGAAATACCTTGGCTGGCATCAATATCCCTCAAAGCCATATTCAAAGTGTTTTGGCATACGACTCTTGTTGGCGTAAATATCATCCTTAATGATGACTTACCATCGTGCGAATTCGTAAGCAAAAGAAACTTTTCAACTTCGTCCACCTTTTTGATGATTGAATTCTTTGGAAGTTTAGCGAGTATCCAAATCCTTTCACCCTTTCCCAAAGCACCGGCCGTGTGATAAATTGCTTTACCTTCGCCTACGACTGAATCGAAGAAATCAAAAGCTTCGACATTTTGGATAATTTTGTATTCATCCGATACTATACCCAATGGAGTATTCGTATCAGCCACTACTGTGGCACGTTTGCCGGGTATCTGTTTACCGCTGTTAAGGAATATTGGCTCAAGTCCAATATTGTAGTCTAGTTTAGCTGCCTCTATTGCCTCTTTTGCTGTTGCCGGTTCTTTTAACTCTGTCCCAATTCCATGCCAAGGACGCTCGCCTGTGTAGAAAATTCTATTTCCGTAAAGATTGTGAGCCATTTTACACCCCCGTTTAGTTAACTTACCAACACATATAGTTACTTCTGATTGCTATTTTGTTGCCGGGTAGCTTTTTAGTTCTTGATACACTGTTAGCTCCGTGAACCCATTCGAGCCAATAAACAATATCCATTTCGATGCTTGCTGGCCCTACGACTGTGACTGATTTATACGGAATCTTATCCTTAAATATTGGGCACTGTTCTTCACTACGGGCAACAATCATTCCGTTTGAAAGTTTTTTGTGAGTCCTTTCGTCAAACTTACCCCACACATCCTCCTTTGTAATCTTTGTTGACTCTGGAACGGTAGGTAAACTAACACCTATTTGTATCTTAGTCATCAAACACCTCCTCTTTTGATTAGTTACTTTTTCTTAAGTTCTTTTGACCATTGTCTTACAATTTCTTCCGCGTGGCTAATCGGATGAGAATCAAGTTGAACTAAAATACGAACTGACTTATTACGGAACGATTTTTTTATATGTTCCTGCAGGTCCTGGATATGCCAGTTTGTAAGTTTACCGTGTAGCATATAAGTATGTATCTTTTCTGAACTCATAAGACCTCCTTTTATTCTTCTCTATCAATTGCTTCATCAAATCTAACGACGTCTGAAATTACATCCTTATACTCATCCAACAAGTCTTCCGGAACGCCCAAATCTAATATTTTTTGTTTCAAAAGTACTTCTTTATATGTATCTTTCCGCAAATATACCAAACCCTTTGCTGTTTTTGAATATTCCACTTCCAAAACATACAAGCCCCAAGGAGAACGGTGTTCTGTTTTTGGTGGTTCGGAAACAACACGTAGTATCTTATACATATAACCTCCTATTTTACTTTCTCTATCTTCAAAATACCGTCAGTGCCGCTAACATCTGCATATCCTGACCATTTGCCATCCTTATTTTTTATTTTCTTCAAAATTCCATCAATCTGGCTTTTGATGCCCGAAGCTTTGGCGCCTGTAAGCTTATTTACATTATCAATAATTTCCTGGCGTGTATGGCCTGCGAGAAGCTCGTTAGCAATAGCTTGGGCGTTACTAATACCTATAGACTTAACCTGGTTCTCTTCTGAAGAACCAACTATAGGTTCCTGAACAACGACTGTCTTACTGGGCATATCTTTCTTCAGATGATTCTTGTAATAATCTTCCTTATTAACAACCAGTCCCTGTTTTTTTAGGAGACTGAACTCAAGCTCTTCTTCTGAGAACTTGTAAAGGTTTATCATTTTCATAGTTGAATCAATCTCGTGAAGTTTGGCGATAAGATCTTTCTTTTTGTCCGACGTATTTGCTTCACCACGAAGGTTGCTAATTTGGACTTCCAATTCCCGTATCTTACCTGTTAACTCTTTCCTCTCGTCAGTGCCCGCTTCCTTATTACGTCTGGCTTGGCGAAATAAACGCAATGCTTTTTTCAAATCTTTTAGTTCGTTGGACATTTGGACTCCTTTAGTTACGGTTATACTCCTTTACTGCTTTCTTGAGACTGTTGCCAGTATAAACACCGATTCCATCAAGATTGACAATAAACATAATCCTGTTAATTGATGGGGTTACTTCAACCAATAATCGTTTGTTTGGTGTGTCTATACCAATGCTTTCCGCAAGAATGCGTGAAAACGAATATGTATCGAAATCTTTTTCCTTTATAGTATGTCTTTCCATTTTACACCTCCTTTATTTTTCTTGAACTACTTCTCCGTTAGGCGTTACAATTCTTTCGGAGTGTCCGCCCATAAAACTGGTTTTGTGGACGGAATTTTGATTTAGTAGCTCGTTATACTCCTTTTCAGGTAACTCAACCACTTCGTTAATATCTGTTTTGCCAGCCAAACTTCCGCAACCTTTTACATTACGCATAAAACTGCCCCACTTGCAGTAAGTTACTTTTACGTAAGCGCCATCTAGGGCTTTGGACTGGCCAACTACTGTGTAATCGCTTGAACCTAACATACGTTCCGAAGCAATAGTTTTGAAGTGTAACAACTCCTTCTTTAGAGCCAAACACTCTTTTGAGGAAAGACCAAGTTTTTCAATTTCGGATATCCTTGTTTCTTTTGCGTTCTTTTTACGCCAAATTTTATCACACTCCTTACTCAAAGCCTTACGGTATAACTGGTCATGCTCTTTTGATTGCCTATCACACATACTAATGTATTCTTTATCAAGTTGAACTATCTCGGATTTTAGCTTTACTATTTCTTCTTTACCTTTCTTCGTTATGTCCATCTAACACCTCCTGTAAACTTATTTGAGTAACATTTCTTTTACGTGATTAGATTTGAATGTGAATCTTGCATTGTCATATTCTCTGACAGCTAAAATAGGAAAGGTTCGCTTGTTTGGCAGTAAACCGGATATTTTATACAAATCACCTTTAAAAATAAACGTTTGGCCTAAGTCGGATTTAGATAAACCATAATCTTCGGCATATTTCTTAAAATTAGTCACCTCTTTACTTTCTACTTCACCCTGTGTATTTGGAACGGTTATGTCTAATTTTAAGGATAGGGTTGATCCCGAAAAGTGACCACCTGTTAATTGAATTAAATACTTTGGAAACTTTTCTTTAAGAACGGATACTACACTATCCGCTGCTTGTTTGGCTTGATATTTGTCCATCTAACACCTCCTGTCAAACTGCGTAATATAGGTAAATGAGCTATATACGTTTACACGATTAACTTCGATATTATAATATAGTGTCAAATATTTGTTTAATTTTAATTATTTATAGGGGCATATTCTATACCGAATCTATGTCGGCGCTACCGTTTGCCTTTGCCTGGCACGCCTATAACTTAGCCTGCCTGCCATTTCTGGAAGGACTACAATTTTGGTCTTGGACTTGTTATTGTCCAACCCTACTCACTTATCATTGCTTTTGGGTATTCGGTTCTTTTGATGGCTTTCGATTCCTACTAGGCTACCTTAAGTCCACTTCACGGGGTCGCGGGCTTGTTCGCCTCCATCTCAACTTTTACGGCTTACGGTTTCAATTGCGTTATACGCATTCCTTTAGGACTACTATCGTCCGCCTTCTTGCCGTATCTTCTATGTCAATTATTACACAAACATTGTAGCATAACTATCAAAAGTGTCAAGTGTTTTCTTTGTTAGTTTCAAGTATTTCATATAGTTAACACAACAACTTCTAAACTATATAACCTTACATTATTACCTATGTTTTGGACTAAAATAACTAAGAAAAATTTAAAATTGGTCAGGATTGATTAACTATTCTTTCTTGATTTAAGTAATATAAGAATATTCTCCCAAGTTTTGTTATTACCAAAGTTGATGGTTAAATAACGAAATTAGTTTAAGAGCTCTGTTTTTTACAAAGCAAGTATTTGAATTAATATAGACAACGCAAGTGTATTAGTATGTATTAAGGTTCCTTACGGAACCAGGTGGGGTCAAAAAGCGACCCCACCTTTTAGCCCTCTGAAGTTTCTTCAAATATACTTAAAATTACAATCAAAGAATCAACTATATTATGGTGAAGTTAAATAACTGGAGGATTTATGGTGAAGTTAAATAACTGGAGGATTTATGGTGATAAAAACTTTTGGCTTGAGTACGTTTGGGGTATTTTAGCTGCTTCGTGTGTAATATTATTTGTATTATTTACGAAGTATTCCATTGCACTTAAACAATAACTAGTTAACTATAGGAGGACAAATGGAGCAAAATACTAGTTACAAAACAAAAAAGTTGGGCAAGAAAACCTATATTTATGATACACGCTTACCTGCTTTAGCCGAGAAAGTAGCAGAAGAACATAGCCTTGATATCAAAAATGTCAAAGTTGAATTTGCACTTGTCGACCCCATGATTTCGAAATATACTGCAGGAAGATGTTTGCTTGTCCATAATGAATATACTTTATTGACGGAAACAAATTTTATGATCACTTTTTCCAATAAACTTTGGGAAAAACTTTTGCCCGAACAACGTGAACTTTTGATGTGCCATGAACTTATGCACATTGCTCGAGTAAAGGATAAGCTTGGTAACTTTAAGCACTTTGCTCTTGCCCGCCATACAATAGAGGATTTTCGATACCTCATACAAAAGTATGGTGTTAACTGGCTTGAATACGTTAAAACTTCTCAAGAGGTTATGGATGGGATTGAAAGGGACAAGTCAGAAAAGAAACTTGCTGCTAAGGAAGCTAAGAAGAAAACTAAAAAGGATAAAGAGAATAAGGAGGAAAAGTGAAAACTGTTTTAGGTATCTGTATTATTACTGTTGGCGTAGCACTTGGTTCATACTTGGGTGTTTGGATTATGTTCATAGGTGGAATCGTCCAAATTATCAACAGCCTTCCTCATCAAGTGTTAGGTAGCTATGTTCCTGTTGATGCTGTTGGAATAGCTTTGGGAATATTGCGAATCTTGTGTTCTGGTTTAGTTGGTTGGCTTTCGGGAATAGTAGTAATTGGTTTTGGAGTGGCTTTACTATAAAGGAGGACTATAGTGGTAAAATGGCTAGATACAACAAGTAGAATTAAATCAATTCGAACAGTTGAAATTGATTCAAATGAAGTGTTAAACAGTCAATGGACTGAGGACACTTTAAAAGCTCCAGTGACGAAAGATGGTGTTTCAACTGAAGTGTCTTTGAAGCCTTTAATTGCTCCTTTAGGCAATTACGGTAAAGTGTTAATAGAGTCAAAAAATTTAGACGTCCTGCGTGATAGCTTGAAAAATTATTGGCAAATTACTGGTAAGCCAAGAATACTTTCTCAAGTTCTAGAAACTGAGGCTGAACCAATTCATCTACGGAATAAAATCATCAGCAAGACTCGGTTAAAAGAATCAGCTTCACCGGATGTAAATAAACTGATTGCTGATATCAATAAGAACTTTGAATACAATCGAGTAGTTGTTGGTGGCGATGATACAAATGTAGAGCTTCAGTTTTTAAACAGTAATTTTCGGAAAGCCGTAAAAGTCAACGATCCAGTCGACGCCGGACTGTTTCTTTCTATAAATGGACAAGTTAAAATAGCGCCTGGAATTCATCAGTTACGGTGCACTAACGGAATGACTGAACGCATGGACATTTATGATGGGAGCGAATTTAGGTCAGGTGATGACTATATTAAACGAGCTACAGATCTTGCTACTTGGTTTGGAACACAGGCGGATAAACCAGTCCATAACACTCGTGAAATAAGCGTCCGACTTCAAGGGTATCCGGAGTCTTTTCTCAAGCGCTTTTACAAGGGATGGTCAGAAAGAATAGCACTTAAAGAACTTACTTGGTTTGATATTGTTTATGAAGTTACTCAATCGGTTAACAATACCTTAAGTCCTTTACGATATAAGGTTCTTGAAGTTGCTCAACCGTTGCGTCAGTATGAAAAAGAACCCTGTAGATGTAAGACTTGTTCAGCAAGTGTTGAGGAAGAGAAATAAGAAGTCTGAAATAGTTAAAATTTTGGACTGGCTTTTAACTATTATATATCGATGCCGTAAAAGGCAGGTTTGGTCAAAGGCTGTTCCTATATACAATTCCCGTTAAGAATTACAGCCCGACCTTTAAATTTGGGGCACAAGAACTTCCTATACACTTACTATTAAGGGGACTAGTTCTCGCCCCGTTTGATATTTTGGGTCATAAAGAGTTCCTAATACATTAGACAGACGGCCGTGGCGTAAAGCCCGGCCATCAAAAATTACTCTTCGACCCGTAATTAACTTAACTTAAAAGGAGGTCTACAATGGATTCGGCAATTCGGTTATTCAAAAGTGTATTAGTCTCAAAAGTAGGTAAGAAAGCCGCTTCAAAAGAACTTCTCCAAGAAACTGTAAAACACGGTTTTATCTTTGCCCCCGAAGTTATTCACAACTATTCAGAACGAGACTTATTTGATTTCATTAAAATTATTGAGAAGGAGTTTGGGTTAACTGGTGAGCAATTGAATGCTTCCTTTCATAAGTCTTGGCGTAAAGTTAGAGATGCAAGTATTGAGCAATTAGTTGTGGAGCAGCTGTTTCATTATTTTACTACTTACGGTGCTGAATCTTTAGGTATTTACGATAAAGACTTAGTGTATGTTCCTACCGAAAAACTAAGTATTCCAAAAATTAAACTTGATAAGATTCCGCTTGTTGTTATAAAGGGTATTACACGAAGTGATCTAAAGGAAAGACTCTTCAGCTTATTGTCCTCTGGAGTTGCTTTGAAAGAGGATACAAAAAGAGATGTTATTGACGTTGCCACCTTTTTAGGGATAAACGAATCCGAAGTAACTAATATTGCGAATAAAGAGGTTAAGTGCGCACTTTACGATTACTTAAATATCCTTCCAGAAGAACCTGTAGAATTTTTAAGGTTTGCTATTTACAAAGCGATTAACAAAACTTTACTCATCAAAGATCGTCTAACTATTCAAGAAATCAAGACTAAAGATAACTTAGCGGTTCTTGGTTTATTCGAGAAGTACTCTTCTAAGTATGGTTTGGAGAAGTTATCTGAAATCTTTTATAGATTTAAGCCTATCTTTTTGGCATTTCGGAAGAACAAGAAGATGAAAATTATCACAAACAAGATTAGGAAGTTGGCTTACAAATACCACAAGCCGATGAAAGAGGACTATCTTAACTCGGTTACTGCTAACATTAGTTACATAAGTGGTAAGCAACTGAAATCGGAGTTGGATAAAGTTAACACTTTTAGGAAGATTCGTTTAGCCTATGCTTTGAAATTTAGAACAGCCAATCCTGATTCTATTCTTTATCGGATACGTAATGGGAAGAGCTGGGCAACAAATTTTCAAGCATACACATCATCCAAGTTTCCAGCTCGGTGGCAAGAAATTTTAGACATAGTTTACAAGTCCATTGTTGACGATATCAAACCAAATGTAAAAGGCAAAAAGATTTATATTCCTTCTAATATAACGTATGCCCTGCCAGCCACGGAAAAGCAATTTACTGGTGATCTTCCCTCAGGGACGTGTGTTTCGGTTCCTAAAGATATTATTTTTGGAGTCCACTGGGAAAATGTAGAAGATAACAGAATTGATTTGGACTTGTCTTTGATTGACCAAAAAGGTGATAAGCTTGGATGGGATTCTGGTTACAGAAATAACATCAGAAGTATTTTATTCTCTGGTGATATAACCGATGCTCCAAAACCTAATGGAGCTTCTGAATTGTTTTATGTTGGGAAGGCATTAAAAGTATCAGCGATTATGTTTGTTAACTATTATAACTGTGACGAAGATGTCGAAGTTCCTTTTAAAATCGTTGTGGCAAGCAAACCAGTTAGTGTATTTGATAGAAACTACATGGTTGATCCCAATTCAGTAATTGCTATTTCCAAGTCAAAAATAAAAGAAAGGCAGAAGGTTTTGGGTTTGTTGGTTGCTGATTCCAACGGGTGCAAGCTTTACTTTACCGAAACTCAGTTAGGTTGTTCAATAACTTCTTATGATTCGGATTATTCAAACAATGCCCGAAAGTATCTAGTTGACTACTACTCAAATTCGATTAGTTTGAATGATGTGTTAAAGGATGCTGGAGCTAAGGTTACTGACAAACCAGTATGGGGGGACAAAGGAAAAGAACAGTATATTTGTGACATTGATTTACGACCAGAAAAGATATCGAAGGACACGATTTTAAGTTTATTAACTAAAGTGGAGGAAAAATGAAAAAGTATCTTTTATTACTAATTTGTTGCATATTTTTATCGGGGTGTTGGTCGTATGGCGACGGGAGCACAGTTGGCTATGTAACTACAGTTGAAAGTGGTATCTTTTGGGACTCGGTTTGGTTTCGGGTTGAAACTGGAACAATGTCTTCCATGCAGTCAAAACCAGAATCATATGCTATTAGCAAAGATAACTCTCAGTTAAAAGAAGAACTTATGACAACGTGTAAAAATCATCAAAAGATTGAGCTAAAGTATAGAAAACATATTTTTCTGGCTCATATTGGTCAAAAAGATGTTATTGTTGGATTTGCAGTTATTCCATAAATGCAACTACTCGAACTTTGGAGTTTAGAATATGATATGATTGAAGTAATTGATATTGCTTACAAGTATCGGAATCTTTGGTACATTCTTAGACATCTAAACTGTAACTGACATATTTAACCGCACAAATTACCGCTTGTTTATTTGCTCTATTCACAGTGTCGTTTATTAGGCTTTGAAAGGACGCTCGATAGAGAAAACCAGACTGCCGATCTGGCACTGTTACTTTCTTAAAATTGCTCTAAGATTTTCCACTACTATATTATAGGATTAAAATGTTAAATACTTTATTTATCCAAGAAGTCCAAAAGTATTGGCAATTAAATAATGTAAGGATTGCTCTATCTATGCCAAAGTCTTCAGAAGAGAAGATTCGTCACGTTATCTCTACTCTTAAGAACGTATCAATAGAATTAAAGCAGCCTGAACAATTTTTAGTCTCTACTTACGCTTTCTTTTATGCTGACACCTTTAGGTCGAAATCGTTTAATCTTGTCCAGTTAAAGTTAAATGAGTTTCTTCAGAAGGTTCAGTTGGAACAACTACCGAAGTTTTCAGGTGACGATACTGAATTAGCTTATAAGTTAAGGACGGTATGGTCGAGAATGAATCATATGAAATCAGTGGATATTCCATTTAAGGTGCGTTCGGTATTGTCCAAAAAGCGAGTAACCATTGGAGTAAACACATTCTTCAAGAAATCGTTTGATTTTATTAAGTTTACTCAGATAGGACATTTTATTAATCAGAATAAACTTAACTATCCGGAGATGCACTCAATAGCTGAACTATTTATTCATATTCCAGCTATTTATGGTCCAAGGGAGTATTACTTAGCACAGTATACTGACCCTACAAGAACTTTGGAACAGTATTACAAAAATGTTTACAAGAGAGACATTCCGAAAGAACAGAGATATTCGAAGTTGCTTGAAAGTACTCCGAGTAGTCAGATTGAACATTTGAAACACGGCTTGTGGTGCTCGGGCGAAGTAAAACGACAGTTTGTGGAGGTGGTAAAATGAGGGTGATTAAATTCAGAGCGTGGGACAATAAAGAAAAAAAGATGCTATACGATTCGGATTTAGAAACATACGGAACTCCCCTAATATCCCTTGAAGGAATACTGTGTAGTTCTTGGACCTCTGAAGGTGGTGGGGGAGTTGAGAAATTAGTTGATGAACAAGATAGATACATTCTACAGCAGTTTACCGGTTTGTTAGACAAGAATGGTAAAGAGATTTATGAGGGGGATGTCATAGAAATTGATTATAGAAGCATAGCTGTTGATTGCACTATTTATAAGGGTGAAGTATTCTTTAATACTGATCGATCGTTAAGTAATCTAGAGTGGGGTTTGTGGACAAAGAAGGGGTATCATAGAACTGACTTTTTAGGGGAATTAAAAATTATTGGTAACATTTACGAGAACCCGGAATTGTTAGAGGTAGTAAAATGAAAATAACTATTAATAGTGTGCCAAAAGGTGAGAAACTAGTTTTCGAATCAAAACGTTTAAGCAGGATTGTTGACAGGATGACTGAATTGGATATTAAGATCATAAGAGAGGATTTACGGTGTCTTTATACAAAATTTATTGATGAATCTATTACATCTATAGAAAATCGTTTAGGACCAGATAAATAATAATGGATTTTAAAACTATTCCAACATCGCCAGTGTCGGCGGGCATACCTTTAGTTCACCAAAGTTCTCATCTCTCGAACTTTGAAGACCTCTACAAGTCGAAAGATAAACATTTCTTTAAACGTATTGAAGACCTTACTGACAAGCTTTTAAGTATTGATTTCGAAAAAACTCCAAAGTATATATTCTTAACTGGTCAACCCGGTTCGGGCAAGAGTCATTTGATGGTTGCTTGGTATAGGGCATTAGTTGCCAAAGTTGGATACAGTCAGGGCGACGGTGCTTTATTTACAACCTTTTCAAGTTTGGCGGCAGAAATTATTGGCGCCTTTCAGCAAAATCTTCCCATTAGATCTTCGCTGGTGGGATATACCCAAGCACGTTGGCTATTTTTGGATGATGTCACTTCTTCAGAGCGACTAATGAAAGACGGTTCTTTGGAACACAACATATTTCGAGATATAATCGTAGATCGCTATGAAAAAAATTATTGCTTGGTTGCATCTTCAAATTTTACAGCTTCGGACTTTTTGTCAGAAATGGACAGACTTTTTGGTGACTATATTGTATCACGGCTTTCGGAAGCTCAGATTATACAATTTCCAAATCTTGATTTACGTAAGACGCGAAAGGAGTAATGTTACATGGATAAAAGCGAACTTCGCGAAGTTCAAAAAGAATTTGAAAATAATCCCAATTATAAAATACCACTGAATAAATTTATTGAGGCAGTAGAGAAAGGGTATATTAATCCTCATTATCATTTTGAATACGATGGAATAAGTAATTTTAATTCTGGTGTAAGTAAATGGTAGAGGAGGTAACAATGTTAAATTGTGAAAAGGATTTACTGTTTTGGATAATGGTCACAGTCATGGCGGGTTTAAGTTTGTTTGGTTCCGTAGCATACTTGATGGATAATAAAATAATTGAATCCCTTATATACTTGTTTTGTTGTTGGATTTTGATTGTTATTTTTGAACGATGGATTAGGAGGTAGACTGTGACTATCCTTTGTTATACTTGTTTGTTTCTATCTTTATTTTTCTTCAGTTTAGCTTTGTGCACTATTTGGCAATCTACAAAACCTACAAAACCTACAAAATGTGCCGAGTGTGGTAAGGAGTTAACTGAAGAAGAACTATCATCGAAGTTTAATACGGAATACACGAATCAGATGTGTTCAGATTGTATGAATAACGATATTACGGAGCCCCAATATGAAATTAAATGACATTACAGTTGAAACAGTGGTAAAAGGTTTACTAACTCAAGGCTACAAAGAAGTTGGTGGTAGCGATGTTTTTAGAATTTTACGAAGAGATGACGGACAACAAGTAAAAGTATTCCATGACGACTATAATACAAAGGTAAATATCATCGTAAGAGAAAGTGTGGAAGCGCAAGAAGGAGACTAAGATGTTTAGTATGAAGGAAAAACAGTTTATTGCTTCGGAGATTGAAAAATTACTACTGAAATTAAATCATCCAGAAATGCCAAAAGAGAAACCTATGTTTTCTTTACGGGTTGACGGTAAGGAAAGTTGGTCTTGGGCGGAAATACAACCAAACTGGACGTTTGATAAAGATCGTCAACCTGGTGTTAATCCGTGGAACGAAGTTGCTCGGGAGAAGTTAAAATGAAACGAATTTGTCGAACTTGCAAAGAAGAATTTGTAGGTGAAGAATGGATGAATCAGTGTCGAGAATGCTACAAGAAGTTTAAAGGTATGCCAAGAATAGCAACAATGAGTCAGAACAAAGGTGTTTTAATAATGACACATCCTAATGTAACAAAAGAAGAGGTTGACGAATGGATAAAAAACAAATATGGTTCAGTAAATGATCCTTCAAATTGGGGTGCAGTTGAACAAGGCGGGTATTTTAAGATTTGGTGGAATTGCCAAGACGATGATTAGACGAATAGTTGGTTACTTTAAGTGCCTTTTTGGGTTCCACGAATGGCATTATACAATATGTCACGAAACAAGACATCGAAGAAAAGAATGTGTATTTTGTGGATATAGACAATACTACTAAATCAATAAGTATAGGAGATAACTTTGGACTGGAGTAAGTTTTTTCACGTTTTTATTACATCAAAAGAAGTCTTTCTTGAATTTTGCGATATTATACCCGAGGGGATATTCAACAATCCCATTCAGAGTAATATCCTAATTCTTGTTAAGAAATTCAAGAATAAGCACTCAAAAGCACCGGACTTTGATTCGCTTCTTTTATTATTGGAACAGCTGCCTGATTCTGAATTATCTAATAAACAAGCATACGTTGACTTTATTGAACAGGTTCGAACTATTATCTTTACTCCCGATATTGATGTCTTTAAGGAGGAGTTAACTAGAACCGTTCAGCAACACGAGATTGAGCAGTTTGTTTTGAAAGTAGCAAACAATACTAGAGAGACTACTCTTGAAAGTATGCTTGAAGGTGTTAGAGCAATAGCTCATAAGTTTACACCAAAAAGTACCGGAATTGATGTTGGTGATGTTGACAGGAATATAAAAACCTTTCGGCATGATACTACTACTATGATGCCTTCTGGTATTGAGGAACTAGACCGTATCTTAAGAGGTGGCTATGGTTCAAATGAAATTACAATAGTTATGGCTCCACCAGGGAAAGGAAAAAGTTTCTTTCTTGTCAACGCAATGTATTACGCGCTATTAGGCGGTCATAACGCTTTATATGTTACTCTCGAATTGGGTGAAAAATCCGTTATCAGAAGGCTTTACAGCAGATTAAGCTTTGCTAACAGAAAAGACATGTTAGAGGAAGCTGTTATTGCTAAAAGAGCCTACAAATTTTTTAAGTTAGTTGGTTCAACTGGTCGAGTTGTTTATTATCCGGGGTTAACTTTAACAGTTACAGGTTTGGAAGCATTACTAGAACAACAGCAGCTATATTTTAATTTTAAGCCGGATATACTAATAGTGGACTATCTTGATAGACTTGCTCCAAGAAAAGCTGATTATCGAAGTGAGGTAAGGCATCAGTTAAGAAATATTACTGACGATTTAAGAAGTTTGGCTACGAGAAATAATATAGCGGTACTTACAGCTACGCAGTGTAATCGTGCCTCACTTTCTAAGTTAAAGATAACGGAAGCCAACGTCTCTGAGTCATTTGGAAAAGTGGAAGTGGCAGATGTTATCTTAGCTCTTTGTCAGACAGACGAAGAAAGAGCTGCAAAAAGAGCTAGATTAGCTGTGTTAAAAAATAGAGAAAACACTGGTGGAAATACTCTAGAATTTTACGTAGATTTTGACAAAATGATGCTGGCTGATTTAGCTTCAGCTCAAAGGTTGGGGCTAATAGAAGTTCCGAAGCAAATCATGGAAATTAAAACTCGTAAAGTTGGAGGTGATCGATGAAACTATTAGAGATTATTTGTTTAACATTTATGGGATGTTTCATGTTTTTTGCTATACCAATTATTGGATTACTGGGCATTGGCGGGTTACTTGAACCTGTTTGGTATTGGAAGTTGATTGGCGGAATGGCTGTGTGTATATTTTTAATTGCGGGGTATGCTTTAGCAAAAGAAACATATTATAAATGATTGACAAATTCCTACTATCTTTTTTGGGCAAATATAGAGAACGTTATGGCGAACTTATTTTTCAAGTTTGCCCCCATTGCGGTAACCGCAATTGGAACTTCCAAACGAATTTAGACAAAGATGTAATGCACGCATGGTGCTGTGGATACTCCGGAAAAGTAACCAAGCTCTTAAAAGATAACGGAATCAAAGTTGACACAACTCCGTGGCAGTCAACAGCAAAAAAGAAAGTAAGCTCGAATAGTGTAGTCGACTTCAGTAACTTTGAACCAATAAAGTTTAATCAGTTTAAGAAGTTTTTAGAGGGCCGGGGTTTAGATGAACGGGATGCAGTAAAATATAACTTTATGACAAGCACCAGTAGTCGTAAGGACTTACAGAGATACAAAGATA
>Ga0265297_10002605_pt1 | contig 35887 bp, 24 predicted proteins | sample Munlanlwell13791_FD_192502 | JGI IMG/M metagenome (GOLD analysis project Ga0265297, IMG submission 192502) | Leachate microbial communities from a municipal landfill in Southern Ontario, Canada - Leachate well 137-91 | ecosystem: Engineered > Solid waste > Landfill > Unclassified | place... | reverse complement strand
TAAATGCCGGCATCCGGATCGCCGAAATAAATATAAAACTCATTGTTATGGAAACGGATGCTCGGAGCCCAGACTCCATTGCCGTGTTGCATGGTATTGAAACGATCTTCCGGAATCATTTTATCAAGTGCATAACCAATGATGGTCCAGTTTACCAAATCATTTGAATGTAGGATTGGCAATCCCGGAATATTGGCAAAAGAAGATGCAACCATGTAATAATCGTTTCCAACCCGGCAAACATCGGGATCGGAATAGTCGGCATAAAGCACCGGATTTTTATATTTTCCGTTACCTAAATCCGAAACCCATACTTTGGAAATATTCTGAGCCGGTAAAATGAGTGTTGATAAAAGAAGAGAGAGTTGAAGTAATCTGATTTTTTTCATTGAAATTTATTATTGTGTTATTTTCTTCTGAATTTTAAATTCATTGGATGATTAAATCTGAATAATTGTGATTAACGAATGGCTTATCCACTTATTTTAAATCGTAAATTTTCATTTCTTTCAACCAGGCATCAAATAATGGCATCCAAAACATGGTTGTTCCGGGACTTTTTGTAAGATTAATATTGTGCCCCCCATGAGGAAAAATGTGTAACGAGGCATCCACACCTTTTTCGCGCAAGGCTGTATAAAAGAAAACGCTGTTGAGTGAAGGAACAGCTTTGTCATCGTTGGCATCAAAAATCAGGGTAGGCGGTGTCTGTGCTGTAACTTGTAATTGAGTGGAGTAACGATTAATTAAGTCAGTACCTGCATTTTTCCCCAGGAGATTTTCCCGGGAACCTTTATGTGCATAAGGATCTGCCAAGGTAATCACGGGAGACAGCAGAACCATAAAATCCGGACGGAACGGATATTTCGAAACAGAATCTTTGACTTCGGTATAATCTTCAGAATAAACACCCAACGAAGAAGCCAAATGTCCGCCGGAAGAAGTTCCGAACACACCCACTTTGTTTGTTGCAAAACCGTATTGTGCCGAAAGTGACCGGATAATTTTCATAGCCCGTTGAGCATCCTGCAAAGGTCCGATTTCGCGTTGTTTCAAATCAGGACTGTTGGGTAACCTGTATTTCAATACAAAAGCCGTTCCGCCAATGCTGTTGATATATTTGGCAATTTGTGATCCGCTAACAACATAAGTTATATGTGAATATCCTCCACCCGGAATGACCAGAACTGCAAAGCCAAGGTTTTCTTCCTTTGAAGGAGTAAATACTTCAATATCGGGATTGGCGACCCTGAATAGACGATAGTTCGAAATGCTATCGGTCATATGAAGTCCTTTACTGTTGGGCATTTTACCTTGTTCCCACAATGGAATTACCAGTTGTGCCTGAGCAAAAGTGGATATAAGTAAAACTGCAAGCATTATCATTTGTTTTTTCATATCTCTTGTTTCAAAAATGTATCAATTTAGTTTATTTATAATTTGTAAATTCAGAATTAAATTACGTACAAAAATAAGTCTAATTTTTGATTAACAATTGTTTTTGAGTATGGAAACCAGAAATTAATTTCAGAAGATACATTCCATTGCTGTAACCATTTAAATCTACAGTAGCGTATTCACTATTCAGCTCCGATTTAGTGAGTAATATTCCGGTTAAGTCATAAATTTCAACAAAAGATTTACCTTCAAACGGATTACTAAGATTAAATAATCCTTTTGATGGATTAGGATAAATCTGAAGATTCCTTTTATTCGTCACAGTTTCAATAGATGAACTTACTGTACTCACTCTTCCCTTAATTGTAAGATTCGATAAACAAAGATACTTGGTAGATGCCGAACCATTATACCAGGGATAGAAACGCAGATAAAAACCTTCAGAACCGGTAATTTGCACTATTGGTTTGTATGAAAGCCCGACCATGGTATTGCTTGTGTTTGTCGTTTTATCTTCTAAAACAACAGCTCCGTTAAAATCGGGATTCTTTGAATACATCACGCGGTATTTTAAACCGCTGCCACCAGCTGCACCGGCAAATAAACCAATGGAGTCAACCGAAAAGCTTGTTCCTGTATTCGCTTTAACAGCAAATTGTATGTAACGGTCTGTATTAATATCAATCTCTCCTGCCGGCCATGTGTCAATTAAATTAGTAGTTGTGGCGCTTATACTGTTGCGCTGAGTAGTTGTTCCTGTAATACCGGCAGGCCAGGTTGCTACTGTTGCATAGTTTTTTACATACATACCCGTCCACGTTTCATCGAGCGAAATTATCGGACCGCTTACATTCGCAGCGGCATTTGTAGACAATGGAAAATTTACGCTTGCTTCAACACCTTCGGTCATGGACAAGGCATTTCCCTGTACCGGTATTTTTTTTGTTACCCCGGAACCGTAGGATATTGAAAGTGAGTCATTATAATTTTTGACTTCAGTCGGTTGAAAATGAACGTATACATCGGTAGCTGTAAGATTGCCACCGGAATAAGGTATTTCAATACTATTCGAAAAATTACCGTTCGAACTGAGACCGACCCAAAAGCCATCAGGTGAATTTACAGTTACATTTCCGGTTACAGGACTCAGGCTTAATCCGGAAATAGTCAACTTGCTACTTGAATAAGAAGAAATATAGCTATTCCCAAAATCAACAGCCGAAGGAGTAATAATCAGATTCGGAGATGCATTCAGATAATTTGTCAGTATATTCTGTTTAATCATTTCCTGAACAGCCAGTTGAGCATACAATGTTGCTCCAACCGGATTCAGATGTGTCTGGTCGGTTGTTACATAAATTGTTGAATATGCATTTGTAGCTCCAAGACTTTCAGCGTATGCACGGGTTAAGGCAGTATGATCAATTACCGGAACAGCCAATTCTCTGCCGACAGCTTTCATTGCCCGTACATAATTCAGTGTTGAGTCATCAGTTCCAAGATTATGTCTTCCTTTCAATGTGATAGTGTCGCCTGAAAAATAACAACGTATAATTGGAGTCACAAGAACCGGAGTTGCTCCCAAACGACGTGATTCGTTCACGTATTTTCGCAAATAATCCTGAAAATCAGACCAGGGTGCTGTGGCGATGCCTCCTGTAGTTGCAGGATCGGAAAGACCGTTTAGTTTTTCGTCATTATGTGCAAACTGAATAAACACATAGTCACCGGCTTTCAGTTTTGTTCTTACTCCGGCCCAAAGACTGTCGCTTCCGGTATAAAAACTCCGTGTACTTCTGCCGTTTCGTGCTGCATTCACAAAGCTGATATCACCGGTCAGAAAATTCCGGAACATCTGTCCCCAACCCCGCTGATTCGGATAAACTGCAGGATCATAATCGGCCATAGTTGAATCGCCGATAAAATAGACGGTTGGAGTTGAACTTGTTGCTCCTAACCAGAGTATACTGATTAAAAGTAGTGAAATGATTTTAGTAAGATTTCTTTTCATTTTAATATAAATAATCTTTGAAAAAGTATAGAATAATCAGCCCGGAAATAACTTCCGGGCCGATCTTTACACCAGATGAATAATCCAACCAGAAAAATTTACCTTGAAATAAGATATTTTGATTATCAATAATCTGTTTTTAATAGTTTGCTTGTTACCACTCTACCGTCGGCATAAATTGACCGAACAATAACAACTCCTGTAAAGCCTTCCAGTGTATGGACTTTTTTACCATCAATTGTAAAGTAAGTCTGATCAATTAATTTCGAATGATTAACCGGATTATAAAGACCTGTTTTACTAAATTGAATAACATTTGAACCGGCACTCAACCCGCCCATTTCATTGGCGGAACGTACAGTATAAGAACCGCTTGTCACAGTTGAAGGGATGGAATAACTGTTTGTAGTTACAAATTCAACAAAAAGGCTATCTTTGAAAACTGCCCAACAAAGTACGTAGTTGTTATCAGCCCAGTTTATGGTGTTACCACTACCGGTAATTACTGGAACAGGAGCCTGATCGGTGAATAATTTTGGTTGCCATGCATCAGTACCTCCAAGAACATTTTCAACGGTATAAGTTGCTGCTTGTTCAGCAGTTAATACTGGATTCAATGTTACTGTTGTCGCATCTTTAGTGTAAGATGTACGACGGTTACTCAAATCCACCGCAGAACCGCCGCTTGTCATACTGTTGTATTCTGCAAAAACGGCCGGAACAACATTCATAGGATCTCCCCAACCGGAAGCAGCCGGTAACACATTCATAGTAGTATTTAAATATACTGCTTTTGGAGCATTGCTCCATGGACGACCAAGACGATAAGAATTATTGTTCGCCGGGAACCCATCGATGGTACAATTGTTGAACACATATCCCCAGTTAGAACTTGTAGCAGGAGCAGTTACCATATTACCGCTGCGATCTTCGAGATAAATCAGACATTCGTTGAAGAATACATCACCACCACCACAAATAAAATCAACAGTTCCGTGAATACTGCCACCTTCAAAATAAAGTCGTCCGCTTCCTGAATAATAAGTATCCTGATTACTCAGCAGATTTACATTTTTATAAATGTTTTTATTTCCCTGATCCCATAATGCAACTCCACGACCAAGCAATACGCCCGTACGGTAGTCCATTTTGTTCATCAATGAAATATCCTGCATATACATATTGTTGGCTGCTGAAGTGAATTGAATGGTAGCTGTTGAATTTATACTTTCTGTAATGGATTTGTTATAAAGTATAACACCTTCGCTGCTTTGACCTACAAAAGAAACATTCGGAAGTGAAATAGTAGTCATTTGATTTGCATCACCTGTAGCATTACCAATATTGTACTCACCGTCGGGGAAGAAAATGTAGAAACGGTTTCCTGAAGCAGATGCCACCTGTGCGGCATTTATTGCAGCTTTGAAATCACCATCAACACCAACAACAAAATCAAAAGATTTTTTTGACACAACCGGGCGATTCATTGTTGTAAATTTAAATTCAATTTTACCTGAAATTTTATTTCCACCCAGGTCAGAAACTTTATTCTCGTCTAGTGTAAATGTATACTCGGTATTATAATCCAGACCTGTATAAGCAAAAGTAAGTGTTTTACCCGAAACAGCCGGACTTAAAGATTTTGATCCGAGACTTGCCATAGCTCCGTTTTCAATCTTTACTTTTTCATCGAAGGTAAGTACTATTTTACCTGTTGTTGATGCTCCCGTGCCATTTGCCGCAGGGACAGAAGAAATCAGAACAGGTGCAACTCCATCATTCAAAACAGTAGTAGAACCGTAAACATATATTTCGGAAAGAGCCGTACCGTCATTCGTTGATGTTGTTCCAATAACTGCAGAGTTGTAGTCAGGAATCCAACGGATATACACTTTTGCTGCATGATTGGCATCCGCCGGAAGAGTTACAGTCTTTGGATACCAGACTTTTGCAGAAGTCATTTCGATAGAATCCAATTTCGTAAAGTTGGTTCCATCGAGTGAGTATTCAATTCTCTGAATCGAATATGCATTATAGTTTAACAACATTGAGGAACTTACAGAAATATCGGTAAAATCAGTAGCATTAAAACTAATCTGATAATAATTCTTATTCGCAAGTGGTGACCAATTTACTGCTGCTGGTTTTCCTTCATATCCGCCGGCCGCCATTTGAGATTTGTCAAGCCAACCCTGCAGAGTTCCATCGGCATTTCTTAATATAAGAGTTGCTGCCTGATTGTCGCTGTTTGAATAGAAATCGGCTGAACGACTATTATTGCCGGCATAATAAAAGTCCCAACCTGCTATAAAGTCCACAGAACTGTAAACTGCTGAAATTTCTTTATCTGAAGTCATGTTAACTCCCAGTACAGCATTCGTTTCGCCGGTTGCCCAGTTATTGAACGTCATCAAAGGATTGTTATTTGCAGTTAAAGTAACGTTTGTACCGTCTTCATACATTTTTTTAGTATCAACAAGAGTAGGTGCCGGTGATACTGAAATCATATAATCTTTTGCACCACCCAGAACGTTCAATTTAAGTTCATAAGTATTAATTGGCGTAAATACAGCTTTCAAAGTAGTATTTGCAGCCATTTTTAAAGTAAATGGATTCTGAGTTGAAACAACTTCATCTGCTTCATTAGCCCAATGTGAGAAGTTGTAACCAAAGTTACGTGTTGCTGTTAATGTCACATCAGTACCTTCGTCAAACAGATTTCCACCCGGCACATTTCCAACACTTCCTGCACCTAAAGGAGAAACAGAAGTCGTGAATGTATAAGTAGTTACATTGGCCATAGTACCTTCCACTCTTCCTGATATTTTAACATCGGCAAGTCCGGCTTGTTTTGTATTTCCTAACGCATAGATATAAATTTGCAATGTGCATTCACCAACTGAAGAAGGTATACTGAGTGTACTTAAATCAATTGTTACAATACTACCACCGGCAGTATTGTTGTCGCGATTAGGTTTAATTGCAGTTTGAAGAGATGTCACTGTGCCATTTGCTGATTTCCAGGATACATCGATAGACCCTCCATCAGTACCATAACGCATACAAGAAAATGAAACAGAAGTTGGTGTAAAACTTAAACCTGATTTTGGTTTAATATTAAAGCTTATTAAATCAATATCGGTAGGTGAACCGGATTGAACCAAAGGCTGGAAACGCGTATATGTATTTCCATCAATTGTGCTCGCCCTGAAATCTTTAAAGGGAAGATTACTTCCGTTAGAGACATAATCCTGACTAAAATATCCTTCTGTTCCGGCAGTATAAGTTGCTATCTGACCGGCGGTTCCCAAATCGAAAGGCCACAAAATATCGGTTGTGGTATTTACTGTTTGTGCACTGATTGTGAACGGTAACAGGAACAAAATAATTGTCTTAAAGACAAATGAAATTGATTTTTTCATAATGCTGATTTTTATATTAACAATTAAACAAGTGATTTCTATTTCAATATTTTATTCAAAAACTTCAGAATATATTCCTTTGTCGGTTTAGCCCACGGTTCAAAAAGCCAGAATGAATGCGGTGTATCCGGAATGGAATACGATTCATAATAAATCCCGTTTTGATTCAAAATGTCAATCATTTCATCACGGCCGGCATGAAATCGTGGCTGTGCGCTCGCAATAAAAAGTACCGGCGGCGATTTTTTATTTATGTAATAAATGGCTGAAGCATTTTTCCAATTTAAGGGTTTATCTTCAAAGACTCCACCCAACCAAAATGCACCCGGTGAATCAGGTTTTTGAGGTGTATTAAGTGAATTAGGTGCTAAAAAGTCGACTACACCATCTACATCTATCACTGCTTTAATGGTATATGTACTATCAGTCATTGCAACCAATGTTGCCAATTGCCCACCTGCCGATTCCCCTTCAATGGCAATTTTTGTGGTGTCGATACCATATTTTCCGGCATTATCTTTTATCCAACGAATGGCTGCTTTAATATCATGAATGGCTGCCGGATACTTTGCTTCTAAAGAAAGACGGTATTCCACCGGAATTGTAACATATCCGTTCAGAGCAATTTGTTGAGCCATGGGTTTCTCCATCGATTTATCGCCGGATCGCCAGCCACCGCCGTGAATCATAATCAATGCCGGATAATTATTTTTGTTTTTTGGTCTGAAAATGTCTAAATGCAATAGTCGGTCACCTGTTTCATTGTTGACAGTTTTATAAACTAGTTGTTCGTAGTTTTGCAGATTAGTATCGTTTAGCGGCTCTAGTAGTTGTATAATCGGATATTTTTTCCTTATTTTCTGGTAAGTCTGATAACTTGTGTAGCTGGTATCTTTCGGGATGACTATAGCTTCCGAAGGACATGCAATAAATAGTGAAATAATTAATATTAGCAAAAACTGTTTTGAGAAGTACATAATGAAAATATATTATACATCCCCGGTGACAAAAGAATGTTATGTTCCCGGGGACGTAAAAAGCTATAAAATTATTTTATCACCTTAACACATTTTATTCCTGTACCAGAAACAACTTTAACAATACATGCCGAACTCATAGGAATCTGAAGAATTGAACCTGAATTACTTTTTGAGTAAATATGGCTTCCTGAGAAACTATAAATATCAACTGATGAGTTTAAGGGTAAATTCCCAACAGTCAGTTGATTGTTAGAAATGTATGCAAAAATGTTATTAAATGATTTGAAGTCTGTATTAGTCCTTACTCCATTTATTTCCCAACGTGGGTCTCCAATGTTTGATACAGTACTTGGGGTTGTTGTAATAGTAAGTGCTGGATAATTGAAACTAAGTGCAGTTACAGCTACTTCATTATCTGTAGTAAGGGTAGTGCTTACAAATATTGAGGCATTCATATTGTTTCCTAAAATCACATTGTTTATATGTCCATAAGTATCTGTACCATTAGATCCCAGCTTAATCTGCATTTTATCAGCTGAAGCATCATAAGAATCGGATATAATACAATCTTTAATAGTATGAACAGAGCCAGGATTTGTATTATTATTAAAAATCAATTTGCTTCCGGTAGAAGTAGATTTTAATATACAACATTTATCCATATTAAATATCACAGGAAAATCATTTTTTTCAGAATACCAAAAACCGTTCATACAATTATAAACAGTTGAATTTGTAATCGTAACATTAGAAACTTTTCCGGTTTTAAGAGCAAGTACTGAATATCCGGCACTATTTCTTCCCATATCGGAAATGATACAGTTATTAATAATCAGATTAGTTATAGTAGGAATAACAGTTGTATTATCAGCTCTAACCATTGCTCTGCCGTATCCGTGAATATTTGAATTTTTAATAGAAATGGTTGGAATATTCCAATTTCCGCCAGATTGTGCCTGGATAAAATATGAACCGGTTGGTGTAGCTACACCTTCTACATCATAATATACTTCAATACCCTCAACAAAGAAACTGCAATCGGCACCAAATATAAACTGAGTTTTGATAATTTTAGGCATAGTGCTCGCATTCGGGTCAGCCATTATAGTAACTGTTTTCGATATTGTAACGTTAGTTGACAGGTCATAATCACCTGCTGCAAGTACTATGGTGTCACCTGAAGCATAAGTACCCCATGCCGTAGTAAATTCCGCTGCTGTCGTTACCTGAATTTTGGTTGCCCAAACATTGCTAATTGCTAAAACACAAAAAGCGGCTAAAAATGTAAATGTTTTTTTCATGATTTTTTGTTTTTAAAGTTAATAAAAATTTGTTTTTAGATTGATTTATAGATTTTCAGGATGTTTGATATGTCATGTTAATTTCAATATACCTGTATGTTCACTCCAGATGATAATTTGTCCGACCCCGTCATTGTTATATCTATGAAATGCCGTAATCTGAACAAGTAAGTTAAATATCGAGATTGAAATTAAAGAAAGAGCTCATGAACTGTATTATGACTGCAATATTACTGTTTCTATTTCTAATAATGGGTGGTTGAATTGATATATGATAGTAGACAATTTGCTTTATTTGATCCAAAATGGGAATATTCTCGTTTTATAAGTTATTTTTGTATTGTTATTATTACAGCTTAAATATATGAACCCAAAATTTATAAAAATCATCACGCTTCTGGTTATAATAATTTCAAATTGTTTTATTAACGATTTGAAGTCTCAACCTGAATGTCATTTTGAACACTATTCAACTGATGATGGACTTCCACAATATACGATTATGGATTTGTTGCAGGACAAAAAAGGTTTTATGTGGTTTGCGACCTGGAATGGACTTAGTAAATTTAATGGATATAAGTTTGTGAATTACAAAGTTCAACCAGGGGATTCCTATGTAATGAAAAGCAATAGAATCGAACGTATTATCGAGGATAAATACGGACGGATTTGGTTGACAACTTATGATGGTGAAGCACATTGTTTTAACCCATATAATGAAAAATTTTGGGGAATGCAATTAGTCAAAGGTTATGAAAATTATCCTTTTCAATTGTCTCAGATACAAATTAAACCTTCAGGAATAGTTTGGCTGTTGTCAGAGAAAACAGGATGTATTGCAGTAACAGATTCTTTATTTAATGTCCAGATTTACAATCAGGACAACGGAAGATTAAAAGGGAAAGCAGTTTACTCCGTTTTTGAGGAAAATAATGGAAATACATGGCTTTTAACTGACAACGGATTATGTCAAATTCTGAAAGGGAAAGCACAGACTATACCTTTCTTTTTTGAGAATGACCATATAAATGAGGACAATAATCAGTCTTTTTATTCTGCTCTGGAGCTCCAAAAGGAAATTTGGTTCGGTTCAAATAAAGGTCGAATATGGAAATTTTCTAAACATAGCGGAAAATTTACTCTCCTTAAATTACCGGTTGCATCAGATATTATCGATATAAAAAAAATCAATCAAAATGAAGTGCTGATAATAACTTCAAATGATGGTTTTTTAATCCTGAATTTGCAAACCAACCAGCTTCAATCATTCAACTCAACTACCTTAAAAGGGCTGGAAACGAATAAAATAGAAAACTCAATTTTAGATCATTCCAATCATTTATGGCTTGAGACTCCCATTGTAGGAATATACAAATTTGATCTTAAAACGCATTTGTTGAAATATTACAGATTTAAGACTGAGGATGTTAGTACCATTTTTTTTCCTCCAAAATTATATGTTTTCGAAGATATTCTTCATAGAATATGGGTTCAACCAAAAGGTGGAGGCTTTTCTTTGTACAACCCCATCACTGACAATCTGGAACCTTTTTTTAATACACAATCAGCGCTCAACTGGAGATTCTCTAATATTGTACATTCAGCGTTTTCAGACAGGCAGGGAAATTTATGGTTGTCCACGCGTTCACATGGGCTTGAAAAAGTTGTTTTCGATAAGAATTATTTTAAAACAAGGATTATAAATCCGAATGAACATCAGAGTGTCTCCAATGATGTACGAACTGTATTTGAAGATAATGAACTGAATTTATGGATAGCCACTAAGGATAGTAAATTGAGAATCTATGATAAGAATAAAAATTTGTTGGGATTTTTCTCCGTCCAGGGAAATATAGTCAAACAAGCAGAACTCCCCGGGGCGGTTTACAGCATGATGCAGGATAAAGATGGTTATATCTGGATTGGAACCAAAGGGGAGGGAATTTATAAGATAAAGAAGAATCTTCATTCATTTTCATATCAGGTTCAACATTATAAAAACAATCCTTCAGATGTTTACAGTCTGAGTGATAACAATATTTACAGCATTATTCAGGATAAAAATAATCATATCTGGATTGGAACCTATGGCGGTGGATTGAATCTTGTTCAAACAAGTACCACAGGTAAAATATTATTTATTAATCATAGGAATAACCTGAAAAATTATCCGGTTGATCCGGCAAACAGATTACGGTATATCACCGAGGATAAAAGAGGACATATTTGTATCGGTTCAACAAGTGGAATGATCATGTTTTCAAGCTCATTCACATCGCCTGAGAATATCCAATATCATTTTTTTAGTCGAAAAGCGGGCGATAAAGAGAGTTTGAGCAATAATGACGTACATGGAATTTGCTGTACAAAGAAAGGTGAAATGTTTCTGGTTACTTTTGGAGGCGGTATCAACAAAGTCATTGCATACGATAAAAACGGTTATCCGTCTAAATTTAAATCTTTTTCCACAAAAAACGGCTTACCTTCCGATGTGACTCTTGCGGCTGTTGAAGATGAACAGGGTATGCTTTGGATTAGTACAGAAAATAACCTGACAAAGTTTGATCCGGAAAAAGAATTTTTTGAGACCTATACAGATATCAAACGTTTAATGTCCAGAAATATTTTTTCGGAAGCATCTACTTGTCGGTTACGATCAAATGAAATAATCTTTGGTTTTTCCGGAGGGATACTCAGTTTTTCGCCGGATATAATTAAAAACAATACCTTCGTTCCTTATATTTCCTTCTCTAAATTTCAACTTTTTAATAAAGATGTTTCTATCGGAGCTAAATCACCGCTGAATGAGGATATCGATGATATTAAAGAACTGGTTTTGAAACATGATCAGAATTTTTTTAGTATCGAATTTGCAGCTTTAGATTATATTGAACCTAATAATATTTCGTATGCCTATAAGCTGGAAGGTTTTGATAAGGATTGGAACTATGTTCAAAAGCAACGTATCGCAAATTACACGAACCTTCCAAAAGGTAATTATGTTTTTAAAGTAAAATCAACAAGTAGTGAGGGTTTGTGGATGAATAACGAAAGGAAATTAGCGATTAAAATATTACCTTCATTCTGGGAAACTCCGATTGCCTATTTTTTATATTTTATACTCTTTGTGGGGCTGGTTTTGCTTTGTGTTTACATATTGATTACGATTTATCATCTGAAAGCCAATGTTCAACTTGAAAAAAAAATGTCGGAAATGAAACTTCGGTTTTTTACCGATATATCACATGAAATACGTACTCCATTGACCATGATTACCGCACCGGTAGAATTTCTTCTTAATGACAAAAATACGCCCGAACCGATTAAGAAACAGTTAAAAATGGTTTCGCAAAACACCAATCGGATGTTACGATTGGTAAATCAGATTCTGGATTTTCGTAAAATACAATTTTTACATTTAAAAGTTTCAGAAATTGAGATTGCATCTTTTGTTGAAGATATTTTTGATAATTTCAGAGAAATAGCAGACAATCACCATATCAAATTTAAATTTATAAATGCTGCCGGAAATACTAAAATCTGGGTTGATCCTGATTGTCTCGAAAAAATTGTTATGAACTTGTTGTCTAATGCATTTAAATTTACACCTATTGGAAAATCAATTCAGGTGGCGATTAAGAAAGATGATAAATATCTGTCAATTATAGTCCGTGATCAGGGCTCAGGGGTATCAAAAGATAAACAAAAAAGACTTTTTACGCGCTTTGCTTCATTCAACGAAGATAAAAACAAGCCAAGTACAGGCATTGGATTGTCATTGGTTAAAGATCTGGCTGAAAAACATTCAGCCAAAGTAACCGTAGAAAGTGAGGAAGGGAAAGGGAGCTGTTTCACTGTTAGTTTTTTATATGGAATCGAACATTTTGATAAAAATGTTGAAATTATTGCAGCTTCAACAAATGATCAGCTACCTCGAGTTGCTCAATCATTCAGCAATCAGAGTGACTATATTGAACCGATAGAAGACAACCCAAAAAACAGTTCGAAATCTTCCGTTTTAATTGTTGAAGACGATATAGAATTGCGATCATTTATGAAATCAATACTTGAATCGGAATATATTATTTATGAATCGGAAGATGGAGTTGAAGGGTTGGAGAAGGCAATTCAGTTTTGTCCGGATTTTGTAGTAAGTGATATCATGATGCCTCGTATGGATGGAATTGATTTGCTCCAGAATCTCAAAAAAAACAGGAATACAAGTCATATACCGGTTATTTTACTAACATCAAAAACAACAATTGAAAGTAAACTTGAAGGTCTGTCTTATGGTGCAGATGATTACATAACAAAACCTTTTAGTGTCCCTTATTTCCAGGCACGAATTGCCAATTTATTGCAACAACGTAAACAATTGCAGGATATTTTCAGAGCTAATATAACTTCATATCCAATAGCCGAATTCAATCCACTTCCATATAGTATTAACACACAGGATGAAGAAATGGTAAAAAAAATCATGGAATTGATTGAAGTAAATATGGAAAGTAGTGATTTGACAGTTGAAGATCTTTGTCAATCTGTAAATATGAGCCGTTCTGTTTTTTTTAAAAAGCTTAAAAGTCTGACAGGATTAGCACCGGTAGAATTTATACGTGATGTCAAAATGAGACGTGCTGCACAGATTCTTGCCACCAGTAAGTACATGGTAAAAGAGGTTGCTTATTTAGTCGGAATTTCCGATAGCAAGTATTTTACGAAATGTTTTAAAGCCAAATTTGGAATGACGCCCCTTGAATTTAAAAATCAGGGTCTCAAAATACAGTAAAAAAACTCACAGTGTTAATTCTCGATATCTTTATTTTTTACTCTCAATTATAATCACTCCGTTTGCAGCATCTTTACCATACTCTTTTTCCAACTTTTTTGTAACATCTTTCGTCGTTGGTTGAAGTACTTTGTAAGAAGATAAGTTGGTATAATTAAGCCATGATAAATCAAATGAAGCCGGTAATCTTTCTCCATCAAGCAGGACGATTGTTTTGTCATTCCGTTCCCATTCTTTCTGATCAGCAGGGAGATCCAATTTGAAAGTTACCGGCATGGTAACAAAAATGCTTATGTTTTGACCACATCTGGTTCCCGGCTTCCAGTCGGGTAAAGTATTAATAACCCTTAGGGCCTCCTTATCTAAAAAATAATCAACCGGTTTCATTACTTGTGCATCACTTACTTTCCCGGTTTTGTCTACTTTAAAACGCATAATCACTTTCCCCTGTGTTTTTAATTGTTTGGCAACAAAAGGATATTGAATGCTGTCGGCTAAATAACGAATAAGTTCTGTTTTCCCACCGGGGAACTCAGGAATTTTAGCTTCTTCCTTACAAGAATCATTTTTAGAAGCGGCTAGCGTGTCAGTCAATGAATAATAAATTTCTTCTTTATTTGTACTTATCAATACCACTCCATTGGCTGCCTGCCTTCCATACTGAGCGATCAATCTCGATTTCTCCTCTTTTGGGAAGGGTTTAAGTATTTTGACTGAAGATAATTTGCCTGGATTTAATATGTTTGTATTGAATTTAGACGGCATTTTCACTCCATCAATCAAAATAATCGTTTTGTCATTTATCTCCCATAAACTTTCTTCGCTGGGTATTTGAAAGACAACCGGTAGTATTTGATATACCGCAACCTTTTCACCATTTTGTTCTCCCGGTGTCCAGTCGGGTAATAATCCTATAACACGTACGGCTTCAGCATCTAAAGTAGGAGATACACTTCTTAAGACCTTTACGTCTTCAACTTTCCCGTTTTTTGTGATGGTGAATTGAATAATTACTTTTCCTTGTTCTTTCTTTTTTAATGCTTCGGCAGGATAACTGACATTTTGATTTAAAAAAGCAATTAATCCTTTTTGACCTCCCTGAAATTCGGGCATTTTATCAACTATTGAATAAATCGAATCTTTTGTATCCTGTTGGTTTTGATTCTCTTGATTAACTCTTACTTGTGAAGCAGATAAGCTTCCAGTTAGAAAAAAAAGCAAAGTTGATAATACTAACTTTATAAAAGAGGACGAGCTTGATTTAAAGATATTCATTGTAAAAGAATTACGTATTTTGATCAGAATAATTGAATAAAAATGGAAATGGAAATGTATTTTCCAAATCGAAAACAAATGTACTCATTTTTACTAAATAAAAAATCGCCAAATTATTCTTTATGCTACATTAAATTATGAATCTATTTCGGAAGATTTCTTTTCTTTCTTTATCAGTTGAATGGCCAGCTCGTAATTGTAATTTTTTTAAGCATGCTGAATGGTATTGCTTTGTGCCCCAACAGAAAATGAAAAACAAACTAAAAATCCTATAACAATGCTTTTCATTGTATTGTGATTTAAGTTTTGAAAAAAAATGTGTCGGTCAGAAACTTGACCGACACATTTTTTTTTGTATTATTATTTTGTCAACTTATAAGTTATAGGCAAAGTGTAATATACGGACACTTTTTCGCCTTTTTGCTCCCCGGGAATCCATTCGGGCATGGCATTTACTACCCGAAGAGCTTCATTATCGCACTCAGGATCAAGACTCCTGAGAACCTCAGCATTTTCAACTCTCCCCAGCTTATTTACAATAAACCGTACAATTATTCTGCCTTGTATGCCATTTTTCTGAGCAGTGACAGGATATTTCAAATTGTCTCCGATATATTTCAGTAATCCACTTTCTCCACCGGGAAATTGTGGCATTTTATCAACTACAGTGAATGTTTCTGTTGAATTATTTGCCGGCTTTTTATCTGTATCATTTCTTTTCAAATTAAAGTTTATTGGCAAGGTGTATTTGACATTTACATTTTGACCTTTTTGTTGTCCGGGAGTCCAAAGTGGCATGGCCTTAACAACCCGAATAGCTTCTGCATCCAGATTCGGATCAACACTACGAACAATATCAACATCTCCAATTGAGCCATCTGCTTTTACAACAAACTGACAAATAACACGTCCCTGAATGCCCTTTTCTTGTGCTCGAACCGGATATTTAATGTTGTTTGCAAGAAATTTCATCAAAGCATCTGAACCACCAGGATATGCAGGCATTTTTTCAACAACTGTAAAAACGACATTTTTTTCACCCGGAACAGGTGGAGGCGGTGGTGCAATTATACTATCTCCCTGAACCGGTGGAATCGGTGGAGCAGGAGGTGCCGGAGGTGGAGTGATGCTTTTTTGATTGCCCTGTGCTTGTCCATAACCTACTACAACCAGTTCATCTAATTTCGATGTAGATTTGGTTGTTGTTTTTTCCTGAGTCTGTACATTCTTATTTTCTTTCAAACCTGATTTTACTGAACTTATAATATTCTCGGCATTACTCGAAATGACTAAAGCTGCAGCTAATGGGACAATTAATAAATACTTCAAAATGCCCGCTTTCGAAGTCCTTTGTTGATTCATCATGGTGATTCTTTTTTTTAAAGGTGATACATTAAATTTATTGGCAATTTTAATTTCGGGAGTTTGATAGGCTAATTGAAGCAGATGATACTGATAACTTTTCGTGTCGAAACCTGATTCGAGGACTTTATTGTCTGCCAGAAATTCAAGGTTCTGTCTGATTTCGCGCTTCATCAACCAACTGGATGGATTGATCCAGAATGCGATAGTCAAAAGTTCACTCAGTATTACATCATAACTGTGACCCTGACGAACATGTGTCGACTCGTGTGCCAGAATTTGCCGGGTTTCTTCTTCGTTGTGCAAGGCCGGATTCAGATAAATAGAACGAAAAAACGAAAACGGTGTCAGTTCTCTTTGAACGGCAATAATCCGGGTATTTTGAATCAACTGAACTTTTCCCTGAATTCTGATTTTGAAGATGGAGATTAATTGCACAATCATTTTTAATAATAATACAACCGATACAAGCACATAGACAAAATACAAAATCGATTCCAGACTGAAACTCTGTTCCTGATTTGGAGTAACGATAAATTCTTGGAGCATAGCATAGTTTGCGACAAAAACCTTTACCGGTTCCTGACTTTGCAACCAATTTTCTATAGAGAGAAACGGATAGGTAAATGAAACAAACAGGCTCAATAGCAAATAGTACCGGCGTGTTTTCCAGAAGGTATCTCCGGCAAAAAACAAGCGGTAAAACAAGTAAAACAAAGCTATCGCGATGTTCACTTTCAAAAAATAAATTAATAGTTCGTTCATTTCTTTTCGATGAGTTGAATGATTTCCTGTAATTCTTCGGCTGAGATTTTTTTCTTTTCAATAAAAAAACTGACCATTTCTTTATACGAATTTTCGAAATAGTTTTGTACTACGCCCGACATAAATTTAGATTTATATTCGCTTTCTTCCATAACCGGACAATACTCTACAGTATTTCCATATCGTGTTCCTTTCAGATATTTTTTACGTTCAAGATTCTTTACAATCGATGCCACCGTGGTATAGGGCGGGCGTGGTTCCTCCATGTGTTGAATAAAATCTTTTATAAAACCTTTTCCCTGCTGAAAAATTATCAGCATCAATTCTTCTTCCTGATTGGTTAGTTTTTCCATCTTCTTTTTCTTCTATAAACGGTTGATTATACGTTTTATTACGAATACTTCGCAAAACTACGAAACATTCGTAATAAATATTCTCTGTGCCGTTCTTTTTAATCTTTTTTAATTATTTGGATAATATTCAACCTATCGTAAAAAACCGTATTTTTGTAGCAACAAAACATTTACATTATGAAAATATCAACTTCTCCTAAATACAATGTTCTTTTAGCCATAATATTTTTATTGTCTCTGCCGGTTTCATTACTGGCAGTCGATACCAGTTATTATTTTTATGTTCAATTTACCGACAAAAATAATACGCCCTATTCGTTAACAAACCCGTCGGAATTTCTTTCGGCAAGAGCCATTACACGTCGCACAACATTTGGTTTAACCTGCGATTCAACCGATTTGCCGGTTAATCCGTCTTATGTACAACAGATTGGCAATTTGGGGATTTCCGTTCATAACCGTAGTAAATGGATGAACGGAGTAACCGTTTTGCTAACTGACTCAGGTAAAATGAGTCAGGTTCGTGCTTTGCCTTTTGTGAAATTTGTTGAATACACCGGTCTTTTAGTTGGACCAGCAATGGCACCACCTGCTAAAGTCAGGACTCAATCCAATCTGGATTATGGAACTGCAGCAACTCAAATCAACCAGTTAAATGGAACAACGTTGCATAACGAGGGATATCTCGGAGAAGGGATGCAGATAGGAGTCATTGATGCCGGATTTAGCAATGTGGATATTAATCACGCATTTGACAGTTTGCGTTTGCAGGGAAGATTATTGGGAACGAAAGATTTCATCAATCCTAACTCTAATATTTACTCAGAAGATATTCATGGTGCTATGGTTTTGGCAACTATGACTGGAAATATTCCGGGACAATTTTTGGGAACAGCACCTAAAGCTTCGTACTGGCTTATCCGGACGGAATATGCTCCTACCGAATATAAAGTTGAAACCGATTTTTGGTGTTCGGGGATTGAATATGCCGATAGCGTAGGCGTGGATTTGGTAAATTCATCGTTGGGATATTATACGTTCGATGCTCCCGGCATGGGTTTCACTTACGCAGATATGAACGGAAAAGTTTCCAGGGCAAGCCAGGCAGCAAATCTGGCAAGTAAGAAAGGGATTGTCGTGGTGGTTGCAGCCGGAAACGAAGGAAATAAAGCATGGCATTACATAGGCTCGCCGGCTGATGCCGATGGGATTATTGCTGTAGGCGCTGTTACTTCTACCGGTATACCAAGCACTTTTACTTCATTCGGACCAAGTTCCGATGGCCGGGTAAAACCGGAAATCTGCGCCATGGGAACATCGGCTGCGGTAGTCAATACAGCTGGAACTCCGACTACCAACAACGGCACATCATTCGCTTCACCCATTATGTGCGGAATGATGGCTTGTTTATTGCAGCGGTATAAACAGCATGATTCAAATCCAAATATTGAAGTTTTGCTTAACTCTGTTTTTAAAAGTGCTAGCTTATTTAATAATCCAACTGATCTAATGGGATATGGAATTCCGGACTTTGGACAAGCAGAAAGTAATTTGACAGTATTTGATTCTTTATATCGAATTGAAAAAAATAGTTTTACGCTTACCTATAATTCAACCTATAAAACATTGATTATTAAATTACCTGATGGGAATATCCCGTCAAATTTGACAATTAATGTCTATTCAATTACAGGAACTTTAATTAAGCAACTGCCTGTAAACGAGTCCTCAACCGTTTTACGTACAACTAATTTTACACCGGGAATTTATGCCGTTTGTTTAATTGAAAATGGAATATCAAGGACAAGAAAAGTGCTGATTCGATAATTCAGATCATTATGCTGTTGTTCCGATAAATTGACTGAACTTTAAATTACCCAATCATCAAACTTAATAAATAATGACATCCATTTCTCTTTCCGAATTAACCGATCAGATTCAGCAGACCATTCGTTTGACTTATAACACGCCCCTGTGGATTCGTGCCGAGATAAGCGAACTGCGTGAAAACCCAGGAGGTCATTGTTATTTGGAATTAATTGAAAAAGACAGCAATTCGGATGCAATCTTAGCAAAGACAAAAGCAACTATCTGGGCAAATACTTATCGAATGCTGAAACCTTATTTTGAAAGTAGTACCGGACAATCATTCAGGTCGGGTTTGAATGTGTTGGTTTCGGTAAATGTAGAATTTCATGGAGTGTATGGTTTTAGTCTGAATATCCGCGATATTGATCCGACATTTACAATTGGTGAAATGGCCGCACGTCGGTTGAAAATAATCCGGCAATTGGAGGCAGATGGTATTGTGGATATGAATAAGCAATTGGCTTTGCCTGAACTTCCTCAACGAATTGCCATAATTTCATCTCCCACGGCTGCCGGCTATGGAGATTTTTACGATCAATTGAAAAGCGATCCGTCGCATTTTGTCTTTTATATTAAGCTTTTTTCGGCGATTATGCAGGGCGAGCAAGCGGAAAGTTCAATTATTGCAGCATTAGAGGAAATATATGAAAAAGTCGATTTGTTTGATGTGGTGGTGATTATTCGTGGTGGAGGTGCAACCACCGATTTGGCTTGTTTTGATTCGTATGACCTAGCTTTAAATTGCGCCCAGTTTCCGTTACCCATCATCGCAGGGATTGGTCATCAACGTGATGTCACTATTTTGGATATGGTGGCACACACCAGTTTAAAAACCCCTACTGCCGTGGCAGAATTTTTGATTTCCAGTTTGCAGGAAACAGAAAATAATCTATTGGAAATTGTTTCTAATATTCAAAATCTGATTCAAAACAGCATTGAAGCCCAAACCCGGTTTCTAATTCAAACTCAAATGCGAATAAAACAAACCTTGCGGAGTTGGGTTGTTCAAAAAACACATTTATTGAACAATCAAAAAAACCGTTTACATACCGGCATTCGAATGCAGCTTTTAAAACAAAATAATAAACTACTTTTGTTGGAAAAAAATATTGAAACACATTCCCCCTCTTTTTTATTGAAACACGGATACACCATCACAACACGAAATGGAATACGTATAACTTCAGTTAAACAAGTTAAATCAGGAGATAAAATCAGGACTTTTGCTGTTGATGGCGATTTTGAGAGTGAAGTGATGACCCCAAACCCTTAAAGGGGAATACAGGTACTTTATTCTCAGTGATTTTAATTTTTTATGTTATTGAAATAGAAGTCTGTAGTTTAATTCAACAAAAAGGGTTCTTAAAATAGAATTTACAATGAGCAAAATAATTCTTGAAAATATGGAGTTCCACGCCTTTCATGGGGTAATGGAACACGAAAATCAACTTGGTAATACATTTCTGGTTTCTATTGGTATGGATGTAAATACCGAAATTGCTGGAAAAACAGATAATCTTCATGACACGTTGAATTATCAATCGGTGTATAATGTGGTTAAAAATGAAATGATAATTTCATCAAAATTGATTGAACACATAGGTCAACGTATTTTAGACTCGGTTTTCAATAAATTCCCCGAAATAGAAACGCTGGAAGTAACACTTTCAAAACTGAATCCACCACTGGGAGGAAAAGTTGAAAAAGTAACAATTGAACTTTACAAATCCAGATAAAGCAGACCATCTTTTATTGGAAACAAACTGTATTTGTTTGATTCTTTTTTGCAGGAAATATGTTTAATAATGTAGTTTTACTTTTTAATTAAGCCTATTTCCCAAACAAAAAGCTTACATTTGCAAGCTTTTTTTTTAATAATATAAAACTCCTTCCTTGTCTCAATTAAGATACGCGGATCATTAAATCTATTTTTATGTCAGAAAACGAAATCAAACAAAGTCATCCGAAAGGACTTTACTTTGTTTTTGCCACAGCTATGTCAGAGCGGTTCAGCTATTATGGCATGCGCGCTATTTTTATACTTTATCTTGTCAAGGCTTTGTTGATGGACAAAGAATTAGCTTCTACCATTTATGGAAACTACACAGGGTTAGTTTACCTGACGCCATTGATAGGTGGTTATGTTGCCGATCGTTATTTGGGGGTGAGAAAGTCAATTCTATGGGGTGCTATTCTGATGATCTTCGGGCAATTGTTCATGTTTAGCAGTGCATTATATTACCAAAGTGGAGATGTTTCGCGTTGGCTTATGTACAGTGGATTAGCAGCACTCATTTTTGGGAATGGATTTTTTAAACCGAATATTACAACCATAGTCGGTAGTTTATATGTTCCTGGTGATAAACGACTGGATTCAGCCTATACAATTTTTTATATGGGAGTCAATGTAGGTGCATTTATTGCCCCGCTACTTTGCGGATTTTTTGGTGATACCGGTAATCCTGCTGATTTTAAGTATGGTTTTTTAGTTGCTGCTATCGGCATGTTCCTTAGTTTGATTTTATTTGTTGGTTGGAAAAGCAAATTCCTGATCGGACCTAATGGTGAACAATTGGGTATTGAAGCCGCCGGAAAAATGGAGATTCACAAATCGGAAAAGGAAGCTGCTCCTGAAAAAAGTTCGAAACAAAATCTGGTTGAATTCTTAGCCTGGGCATTGGGCGGTGTGGCTTTATTTAGTGTCTTCCGTTTTGTATTTGATTTTGATATTATCGGAGCACTCATTTTCTCCATCTGTATCATTATTCCGGCATATGTTATTTCCGATCGATCACTTACCAAAATTGAGCGTGAACGAATCTGGGTGATTTATATCATTGCCTTTTTCGTAATTTTCTTTTGGTCGGCTTTCGAACAGGCAGGTGCGTCGCTTACCTATTTTGCAGATGAACAAACTAATCGCGAGATTTTCGGTTGGACCATGCCTGCCAGTTTTTTTCAGTCTTTCAATCCGGTTTTTATTGTATTACTGGGTTTGTTATTTTCAAATTTATGGATATGGCTGGGAAAGAAAAATATGGATCCTTCGTCACCGGTGAAGCAAGCAATGGGATTGTTATTCCTGGCTTTGGGCTATCTGGTTATTGCATTTGGAGTTAAAGATGTAGCTCCGGGTGTGAGAGTAAGCATTCTTTGGCTAACCGGTTTGTATTTTATTCATACCATGGGAGAGTTAATGTTGTCACCCATCGGATTATCAATGGTGAATAAATTGGCACCTTTACGGTTTGCATCCTTGTTAATGGGTGTTTGGTACATGTCAATGGCCACAGCCAATAAATTTGCAGGGATGTTAAGTGGTTTGTATCCGGAGGCTGGAAAACCAAAATTCATTTTCGGATTTCAAATTGCTACATTGTACGATTTCTTTATGCTCTTTGTAATTATTGCCGGTGTTGCAGCTGTAATTCTGTTTGCATTATCTAAAAGGTTACAAATACTTATGAATGGTGTGAAATAATTGTGACGCTATAAAATAAGAAGTCCCTTGCTGAATTGATCGGTAAGGGACTTTTTGTTATGAACCTAATACTGGAAACTGTTTTAGATCTCGTTAAGAATGCGTTGTTTCTGTTTCTCATAATCATCCTTATTGATCAAATTATCATCCAACATCTGTTTCAATTCTTTCAACCTTCCTGCTTTAGTGGAAACAGTCTGTGTTTGAGGTATCACTTTTGGTATAGTCTGAGATTGAGTCACTTTAGGTGCTGACACTTCTTCCGGAATTTGTTCTTGTTCCGTGTTGAGTGGAATCAATTCGTAATTGTGTGTCGGATTATACTCCATGGTCCATAAAAAAACGGGCCAACAGAAAAAGCCACCTATTATGGCACCAACATTAACCTGTTCGGTTCGTGAAATGGAAGTATATAATGTCTCGTAGCCTTCTTTAACTAAATCTACATTTGTAATACTTCCGGTAATTTTTGAATCGGAATGCCAGTAGGGCGTAACACCCACCGGTGCACCATTTATATACACTTTGGCTCCGGGGGGATAGGATTGAATCAATGTTGAACTAACACAACCAGTGAAAAAAACAATAGTGACTAAAATAACAGGAAACATTTTCCATGAAAAAAACTTTTTCATTGTGATTAATTTGAGGATGAATATAATTATTACTATTTACATATACGGATGTTCAAAATTATACTATTGTGTTAAACTTATCAAAAACAATGCCAATATTTTGTATTTAAATAACTCTGTTTCCAGAGATTTGAATTCATTTTTTATTTTCACACATCAACTTTCAATTACTTCTTTCCACTTCTTTTGGTTTCAATTCTATCACTTCCAGATTTTGAATTTGATCTCCATCAATTTCGAAACGAACAAGGGTCTGTATTTTGTGAAAACCATATTTACCTGCGGCACCCGGGTTTATATGCAATAAATCCAGTGATTTATCGAACTGAACTTTTAAAATATGAGAATGGCCACAAACGAACAATTTTGGCGGTTGCTGAAAAATGGCAGGTCTGACTAACGGATCGTATTTTCCCGGATAACCTCCGATATGTGTCAACCACACTTTCACATCTTCGCACATAAATCGGTTGTGTTGTGGAAAAAGAGAACGGATTTCATAACCATCAATATTTCCCCAAACTCCCCGTAAAGGCTTAAAAGCCTGAAGCCGGTTTACAACATCCAACGAACCCCAATCGCCAGCATGCCAAATCTCATCACAATTGGCAAAATGTTCAAAGACGCGTTCGTCCAACAGCCCGTGAGTATCTGATAGTATTCCGATATGTTTCATGATTGAATCTGATTATAAATAATTAAGGATTTATTTTACAAAAGTAAAAAGAAAATACGACTATTAAAACGGAAATTGGATTAAATCATGAATATTCAATGCAAAAAAAATCCCTATTTACGTTGGTTTGCTCTCTGTTTAGTTAAGGAAAGGTAAGTCCATCCGTTTTATGCAAATAAACATAAATTAGCCAGAAGTTTCATTTCTGGCACATTTTGTTTATATCTCTAATTTCGTTACTTTTGTGCGCAATTCGACTTGTTTGAAAGAGCTAAAATGAAAAAGAAAACGAAAAAGAAAACATATAAGATTACTCCGTTTATTCAAAAAATGCGATTCAAATATCGTGTTTCCATACTCAATGAAAATACGCTGGAAGAATCATGGTATGTCAGATTATCCCGTTTTAGTGTTTTTATGCTTGGTTCAACGTTTGTAATTATCACATTTATTGTTCTTACAATTTTGATTTTCACTACACCCATAAGTCGGTATTTACCCGGGTATGGTGATTCGGGGAATCGTACTGAAATTATTCAGGAATCCATGCGGGCTGACTCTTTAGTTCAACAGGTTAATTTACAGGCAGGTTATTTAGGAGTTGTAAAAGAAATTATCAATGGTAAAATTAAACCGGACTCGGTTGCATCATTGGATTCATCTGAAATAAAAGAGAAAGCGCGTGTTTTCATTGAAAAGTCAAAAGCCGAAAATAATTTTGTTGATAAGTTTGAGAATGACGAGAAATTTAATCTGGGAAGTTTGAATGAAAAACCAAACGAGAACATCTATGTTTTCTTTCGACCTGTACGTGGTGTAATTTCGTCATCATTTAATTTATCTGAACAACAGTACGGTACTTATTTCATTACATCACCCAATGAGAGTGTCCTGAGTGTTTTGGCGGGTACAGTGGTTTATGCAGCTTTTACTTTTGATTTTGGTTGGGTCATACAGGTACAACACGAGAATAATTATCTTTCAATTTACAAAAATAATACCCGTTTGTTGAAGAAGGTGGGTGATGTCGTTAAAGCGGGTGAAAGCATTGCCATCACAGGCGATGCGACCGGTAAAAAAACGGGTGATCAATTTTATTTTGAATTGTGGAAACAAGGGAAAGCTCTTAATCCGGAAGATGTGATTATATTTTAAGAGAAGAGGAAATTAAACAAGAGCAAGAAAAGAAGTCAGATTAAACATGGAAAATACTCCCAAAAAACAAATAGCAATTTTAGGTTCTACCGGTTCCATTGGAACTCAGGCTTTGGAAGTGATAGATGTGAACGGTTCATTATTCGATGTTTATGCGCTTACTGCAAACAATAATGTGGATTTACTCATCGAACAGGCCCGAAAATATAATCCTGAAATGGTGGCGATTGGAAACGAAAACTACTATAACCAGCTTAAAGAAGCCCTGTCCGATTTACCAATAAAGGTTTTTGCCGGAAATGATTCCATTGCGCAGGTTGCCGAAATGCACCCGATTGATATTGTCTTAACGGCTATGGTTGGGTATTCAGGGCTCAAACCTACGATGAATGCTATTAAAGCGGGTAAAAAAATAGCTTTAGCCAATAAAGAAACTTTGGTGGTTGCCGGTGAATTAATTTGTGAGTTGGCCGCTCAGTTTAATTCAGCAATTATACCTGTCGATTCGGAGCACTCCGCTATATTTCAATGTTTGGCTGGTGAAGGAAATAACCCTGTTGAAAAATTAATATTAACGGCTTCAGGTGGACCTTTCCGCACTAAATCGTTACACGAACTGGAACATGTAACCAGTGCCCAGGCATTGAAACATCCGAACTGGGAAATGGGCGCTAAAATAACGGTCGATTCTGCCAGTTTGATAAATAAAGGATTTGAAATTATTGAGGCAAAATGGCTTTTTGGCGTTTCTCCGGAACAGATTCAGGTGGTGATTCACCCGCAATCCATTATTCATTCGATGGTTCAGTTTGATGATGGCTCCATAAAAGCACAGCTGGGAATGCCCGACATGAAATTGCCAATTCAATATGCATTAACTTATCCCGACCGAATAAAATCAAATTTTCCACGTTTTGATTTTGATCTTTGTTCGCAATTTACTTTCGAAAAACCCGATTTGGAACGATTTAGAAATTTGGGGCTTGCCTATTATGCTATGGAACAAGGCGGGAATATGCCTTGTATACTAAATGCGGCCAACGAAGTGCTGGTGGCTGAATTTCTGAAAGACAAAATTGGATTTTTACAAATGAGTGATATTATTGAAGATGTTTTTGCTAAAGCTAAATTTGTAGAAAAACCTGGTTATGAAGATTATGTGATGACGGATTCGTTGGTGCGGATACTTACAAAAGAGTTGATTAAGTAAATGGAAATTCCGAAAACTGAAGGTATAAAATATGCCGGTTCAAAGCTCAGAATTTTGCCTTACATTTTCGAAATGCTAAGCCAGTTGAATGAAATAGAAACGGTTCTCGACGGTTTTAGCGGATCAACAAGGGTCTCGCAGGCTTTTGCAAATTTAGGCTATTCCACTACTTCAAATGATATTGCAGCCTGGTCTGAAGTGTTTGCCACTTGTTATTTAGTTGCAAATAAACCAAACAGGTATTATCTGGAATTAATAGAATATTTAAATAATTTGAATGGTGTTGACGGTTGGTTCTCAGAAAATTATGGAGGTATTGAAACCGATTCAAAGAAAGTTTTTCAAATAAAGAACACACGGAAATTAGATGCCATTAGGAGCGAAATTGATAATTTGAATCTGGCCTGGGAAGACAAATCAGTGCTGCTTACAAGTTTAATTTATGCGTTGGATAAAGTGGATAATACCCTTGGACATTATGCTGCTTACTTGTCGGGTTGGTCACAACGCTCATTCAACGAATTGAATTTAAAATTACCCATGCGGCTTACTCTGACTGGAGAAAATAAAGTCGTTCGTGACGACATTTTTAAGACAGTAGCCAACAATCGCTACGATTTAGTCTATTTCGATCCACCCTATGGATCCAATAATGAAAAAATGCCTCCAAGCAGGGTGAGGTATAACGCTTATTATCATTTGTGGACAACAATAATTCAGAATGATAAACCACTGCTTTTTGGAAAAGCAAACCGGAGGGAAGATAGCAGGGATAATGTGTCAGCTTCAGTGTTTGAAGAATTCAGGAAGAATGATAATGGTAGTTTTATGGCAATGGAAGCCCTGAAAAGGTTAATTCAAGAAACAAATACAAGGTATTTGTTGTTATCATACAGTTCAGGTGGAAGAGCAACAAAACAACAATTATTGGATATTATTTCCGAATCCGGGAAGCTGTTAGAAATAAAATTGATCGATTATAAAAAAAATGTAATGAGTAATATGCGTTCATCAAACGAATGGATAAATTCCGATGGTAAGCACGAGGAATTTCTTTTTTTAATGGAAAAAGCCCACTGAGTTTTCAGAAGCTGAATTATAAAATGATTTAAATATTTTACAACTTAAACTTAAACTATTCTTTAAACCTTTACTTTGAGGTTTTTGGGCCAAATTTTTAAATATGGAAACATTTCTTGTCAGAGCTGTACAGCTCATTTTAAGCCTTTCGATTCTGGTAGTTTTACATGAATTTGGCCACTTTGCGTTTGCACGTTTATTCAAAGTACGTGTTGATAAATTCTATATGTTTTTCAACCCAAACTTTTCAATAATCAGGGCCAAAAAAATAAACGGGAAATGGGTTGTGAAGTTTTTTGCAGCAAATGTTCCTGCCAACGAACGTCCGAAATTAGATTCAGATGGTGACGTGATGGTAGATGCAAAGAAAAAAACGGTTATGGAGCAAGTTCCATTGTCGGAACTACCTGAAGGGGATTGGCGCAAGTATCCTGACAATACTGAATGGGGAATCGGGTGGCTTCCTTTGGGTGGTTATTGCAAGATTTCAGGCATGGTGGACGAATCGATGGATCTGACACAAATGGCTGAAGCACCAAAACCCTGGGAATATCGTTCCCGTTCGGTGTGGCAACGTTTACCCATTATTATTGGTGGTGTACTTGTCAATTTTATTTTGGCCATGGTGATTTATTCAGCTGTTTTGTTTACCTGGGGCAAAGATTATCTACCACTTGAAAATGCAAAATACGGACTGCAATTCTCAAAAACAATGCAGGAATACGGCTTTAAAAACGGTGACAACATTGTGAAAATTGATGGTCAGGTTGCTGAAGATCGTTCTGATGTTATTGAAAAAATTCTGATTGATGGGAAACAACATATCACAGTTAAGAGAAGCAATCAGTTACTTAATTTTACTTTGCCCGCAGATTTTGCTCAAAAGATCTTAGCAGCAGGTGAAACTGATTTAATTTCCATACGTCAACCATTCGTGGTGGCGGATATCACTTCCGGAATGGGTGCGGAAACAGCCAAACTGCAGCCGGGTGACAGCATTATTGGTGTCAATGGAAAAAACATCTCAATTTTTCAGGATATTGCTGCAGAATTACGTGTCTTTAGCGATAAACAAATTGACGTTCGTTTTGTAAGGAATGGAATCGTTATGCAGTCGAAAGTTCAGGTTGATGAAAACGGTAAAATCGGAGTAGTGCCGCATCCTTTCTATGAATATATGACCACACGTCATACTGAGTATAGCTTTTTTGAATCAATTCCAGCCGGAATTAAGCTTGGTTGGGGGACTTTAACCAGTTACGTGAAGCAACTGAAATTAGTCTTTACAAAAGAAGGTTCTAAGCAATTGGGAGGTTTCGGTTCCATTGGAAAAATGTTTCCAAAAGTTTGGGACTGGCAAATTTTCTGGTCAATGACAGCTTTGCTTTCGGTTATTCTGGCCTTTATGAATTTTTTGCCCATTCCGGCTTTGGATGGTGGTTATGTATTATATTTGATATATGAAATGATTACCGGGAGAAAACCAAATGATAAGTTTTTGGAATACGCTCAGACAACAGGTTTCTTTTTGCTTATGGGATTACTTCTTTTTGCCAATGGGAATGATATTTTCAAAGCAATTTTTAAGTAATTTGTAAATATAATCAAACCATATTTTTTTGGAAAAGAGTTGAAAACATTGAATTAAATATTTTTGTGTGAACTGAATTTAATTTATAATTAATCACCAAATCATCAAATCATGAAGCCAATTATTCTCTGTTACCCAAAATGTGGAACTTGTCAGAAAGCCGAAAAATGGTTAAAGGCAAACAGTATTGAACATGGTTTTCGTCCGATTAAAGAAGAAAATCCTACAAAAGAAGAGCTGAAAAGCTGGTTGAAAAAAAGCAAATTACCTGTATCAAGATTTTTCAATACGAGTGGATTACCTTACAGGGAGCTCAACATGAAAGATAAAGTGAAAACTTTGCCCGAAGAACAATTGATTGAAATCCTATCAACCAATGGGATGATGGTAAAACGACCGATTTTATTGACAGGTGATACTGTCCTGGTTGGATTTAAGGAAGAAGAATGGCAGCAAGCATTCAAAAAATGATACATTCGTTCCATTAAAAACCAAAAACAGAATAAGATTTTGAAATTCAATTTTCAAAATCTTATTCTGTTTTATATAGAATATTCTTTTTTATCTGCTGGTACAATTTCTGCACATCTCATGTTGTTTTCGGTTTAGAAGAATACCGCTTCTGAATTCGGAAGCTTTTTTTGAATGCCAGTTTGTTGAAAAAGAACTGTCTCCAATATTTCCAAACGAGAAGCCGGAGTTTTTATCGAAGCAACAGGGTAAAACTGATCCATTGGTATCAATCACCGAACCGCTCCATAAACGCCAGCAATGATTTGGTAATGTGCTTTTGATGTGATATTTTCCGGTTTTGTCCTGACGGTAGCGGGAGTATTTTTTATTTGCAGGCATTAAAACGTTCCCATTTTCAAAATCATAAATCTGAGCTGTTTTAAATGTCATTCTGTCAACATTCAATGATTTTGCCAACTGTTTCATTTCGTTGATTTGGTGCTCATTGGTTTTAAATACGATGAATTGCATTTCAACAAGTGGAGTTATTGACTTCAGTTCTTTTTTCCATTCGACGACTCTTTTTATACCTTCAATTGCTCTATCCAGATTTCCTCCAACACGGTAAGTTTCATAAACTTCCTGTGTAGTTCCATCAACCGATACAATCAGTTTATTCAGTCCGGAAAGTACAATTTCTTTGGCATTATTATTGTTCAAAAACTGACCGTTCGTTGACGTAGATGTATAGATTCTGGCATTATTTGCATATTTAATCATTGCGTATAGTTGTTTATTCAGAAACGGTTCACCCTGAAAATACAATATAACATGAATTAGAGTCAGCTTTAATTCATCAATTATTTTTTTATACAGTTGAAAATCAAAAGTAGCCCGACCGGATTTTGGGGTTTCCCTAATACCAACAGGACATTCGGGGCAATGCAAATTGCAAAAGTTAGCTGTCTCAATTGAAATATAATAGGGAGAACAATTCTCAAGTTTATGGAGTCCGGCATGGGAGCGTATGTATGACAAAGCCAATAATAGCAAATTCGCTATTCGACGAATGGTCAAATAGCGGAATAATGAGAAAAAAAGCTGTATTTTATGTAGAAAAGTCTGCATTCTGTTTTGAATTGTTTCAAAAAAAAATAAATATAAGGATTTTCAGTGTGATAAAATGACCTTTTTGGTTGTACAATCACAAAAAAATGTCAAATTCAAATACAAAGTAAGTCAAAATTCGTTGAAAGTTAGTATATTTGTGGCCAAAACGGGTAAAAAAAGAACAAAATAAAATATAAATAATTTATAACAAAAACACAATTTTATGAGAAAGCAATTATTTTTCGCGGTTTCGATGGTGCTAGCGTTAGTTTTTAGCTCGTGTAGCAAAGACTTGACCGCTTTGGATCCTAGCTTGTTTAAATGTAATCCTAATCCACTGGAAGTTAAAGGTGGAAAAGTGGATGCAACTGTAACGGGTACTTTCCCTGTTAAGTATTTTGATAAAAAATCCACTCTGACCGTAACTCCCGTGTTAAGATTTAATGGTCAGGAAGTAAAAGGTACTGCCGTAAATTTTCAAGGTGAAAAAGTTGTTGGAAATAACAAAACTATTTCTTACAAAGCAGGAGGTACATATACTGTGAAGGCTTCTTTTGACTATGTTCCTGAAATGGCTACTTCAGAATTGTTTTTAGAATTTAATGTCGTTACCAAAAAGAAAACCTACCAAATCCCGGCTGTAAAAGTTGCTGATGGTGTGATTGCTACATCACAATTGGTTTCAACAAAAGCATCTGAACTTGCTCCGGTAATCATAGCCGACAAATTCCAACGTGTAATTCAGGAGAAACAAGAAGCTGATATCATGTTTTTGATTCAACAGTCAAACTTACGTAAATCAGAAACAAAATCTGCTGAAATGGTTTCTTTGACTCAAAAAATTAAAGATGCTCAGGATGATCAAAGTAAACAAGTTGCTGGTTTCGAAATTGCAGGTTATGCATCTCCAGATGGAGGAATGAAACTGAATACGAATTTAGCTGAAAAACGTGAAAAAGTAACAGTTGATTTTTTGAACAAAGAATTGAAGAAACTTAAAGCAACAGTGACAATTGATTCTAAATTTACTCCGGAAGATTGGGCAGGTTTCCAGACTTTAATGGAAAATTCAAATATCCAGGATAAACAAGTTATCTTACGTGTTTTGACAATGTATCAGGATCCTGAACAACGCGAACGTGAAATTAAAAACCTTTCGGTAGCTTTTAAATCTATTGCCGAAGAAATCTTACCAAAATTGCGTCGTTCACGTCTTAACCTGACTATTGATGTAACCGGTAAATCTGATTCGTTATTAACTCAATTAGCTAATAATGATCCTTCTAAACTATCTGTAGAAGAATTGCTATATGCCGCAACATTAACGAATAATCTGGATGAAAAGGCAGCGATCTACCAAAAAGTAACTGAACTTTATCCAAATGATGCACGTGGATTCAATAATTTAGGTGATGTGAAACTCCAACAAGGCAACGTGGCTGATGCTTCCCGCTATTTTGCCAAAGGATTGGAAATCGATCCTAAATCGGCAGACCTTAATTATAATGCAGGTTTAGCTTCTTTGGCCAGCGGAGATATTTCTAAAGCTGAAGTCTCGTTTGGTAAAGCTGCCGGAACATCAGGTAACTTAGGACAAGCTTTAGGTACAGTGAATATTATTAAAGGTGATTATCCTAAAGCTAAAACATTCTTTGGTTCGGCTTCTACAAATAACGCTGCCTTGCTTCAAATTTTGGATGCCGATTACAGTGGTGCACGCAAAACATTGGCTGCAGTTGCCCAACCTGATGGAATGACTTCTTATTTAGGTGCTATTATCGGAGCCCGTACAAACGACAGAGATGCCGTATACAGCAACTTAAGAGATGCAGTGAAGAAAGACAAAACCTTAGCCCCAAAAGCTTTGAAAGATATTGAATTTTCTAAATTTGCAACTGATGAAACATTCCTTTCTATTGTTAAATAGTATCTGAACAACTGATATAAAAATCCGATGCAATATTTGCATCGGATTTTTTGTGTAAAATCAGGGATTGGTTTAGTAGTGTAAATTTGAAAGATAACTGTTTGTATGCCAAAATTCTTTTAGAAAAGATATTTGAGAGTTTTAATGAACATTATACCATTTTGAGTTCAACAACATTTTCATTTTCGGGCATTTAACCGTATCTTTGCATGAATTTCAAAAATAAAAATAATTAGAACCTAAGCATGAAGGAAAACGAACAAATAGTTGCTAAAATTGTTGAAGGAATACAAGAACGAAAAGGTAAAAATATTGTGGTTATAAATTTAAATAAATTGCATGAAGCACCGTGCAGTTATTTTGTGATTTGTGAAGGAGATTCAAATATACATGTAAATGCTATTGCACTTTCTGTAAAAGATTGGGTTCGAGAACAAATAAAAGTGAAACCATACGCAATTGATGGATTTGAAAACAAAGAATGGATAGCCATGGATTATGGACAAATTATTGTTCATGTATTCCAACGTCATGCACGTGCTTTCTACGATATCGAGCATTTATGGGCAGATGCCGGTATAAAAAAGATAGAGGATGTCCTCTAAATTCTTTATAAAAGATTATTTATTTGTTCGATATCAAATAACGAAATAATAACTGTAATAAAATAATGGAAAATAAAACGCCAAATCAAAATCCAGTAAAGCCATCTGGCAAATTTCCTAAATTCAATATCTCATGGATTTATGGTATCATCATTCTCGTGTTGCTTGGTTCGTATTTTCTTAGTGATAATGTACCTGCCAAAGAAGTAAATTATTCTACTTTTAAAGAATATGTAAGAAAAGGAATGATTGAGAAAGTATACGTTTACTCCTCCAAAAACACGGTAGAAGCTCAGGTGATAAAAGATTCACTAAAAAACGTTTTTGGAGACAAATATGAAATGTATGCAAAAGATCGTATGATTACGGTCAGTGTGCCATCCGATGAAGTCTCTAAATTCATTCAAACTGCGGAGGATAATGAAGGCTTTAAAGGTAGTGTCGAATATAAAGAAGGCCGGAATTATGTAGATGTTTTTCTGTTTAGCATTTTACCGTTTCTTTTACTTATACTTTTTTTCGTGTATATGAACCGAAGAATGTCAGGTATGGGAGGTGGAGCCGGAGGCGGTGGAATATTCAATGTAGGAAAATCGAAAGCTCAACTTTTTGACAAAGGAGATACAACGAATAGAATTACCTTTAAAGATGTAGCCGGACTGGCTGAAGCAAAACAGGAAATAGAAGAAATAGTTTCATTTCTTAAAAACCCATCCAAATATACTGAATTAGGAGGTAAAATACCTAAGGGTGCTTTATTGGTTGGCCCTCCGGGAACCGGTAAAACATTGTTGGCGAAAGCTGTTGCCGGTGAAGCTGATGTCCCATTTTTCTCTATGTCCGGGTCCGACTTTGTAGAGATGTTTGTTGGAGTTGGAGCCTCACGTGTTCGCGATTTATTTCGTCAGGCAAAAGAAAAAGCTCCATGTATCATATTTATCGACGAAATTGATGCTGTGGGGCGTGCCCGTGGTAAAAATCCAAATATGGGAAGTAATGATGAACGGGAAAATACGTTGAATCAATTATTGACAGAAATGGATGGCTTCGGGTCAAATAGCGGTGTTATTATTTTGGCTGCTACCAACCGTGCTGATATTCTGGATAAAGCGTTAATGCGGGCAGGTCGTTTTGACCGACAGATTCATGTTGATTTACCGGATGTAAACGAAAGGAAGGAAATTTTTAATGTTCACCTTCGTCCTATCAAAATCAACGAAACAGTAGATGTTAAATTCTTGTCAAGACAGACACCCGGATTTTCAGGTGCTGATATTGCCAATGTTTGTAATGAAGCAGCATTGATTGCTGCACGAAAGAACAAATCATTTGTTGAAAAACAAGACTTCCTGGATGCTGTAGATCGTATTGTAGGTGGTTTGGAAAAGAAATCGAAAATCACAACTATTGCTGAAAAGAAATCCATTGCTTATCATGAGGCTGGTCATGCGACTATCAGTTGGATGTTGGAACATGCCAATCCTTTGGTAAAAGTGACCATCGTGCCTCGGGGAGAAGCTTTAGGTGCTGCCTGGTATCTGCCGGAAGAACGTCAACTAACGAATCGTGATCATATGCTTGACGAAATGTGCTCTACTTTAGGTGGGCGTGCTGCTGAAGAAGTATTCTTAAAACAAATGTCGACAGGTGCTATCAATGATTTGGAACGAGTTACTAAACGCGCTTATGCGATGGTGGCTTATTTTGGGATGAGTGAAAAATTAGCGAATATGAGTTATTTTGATTCCTCAGGAAATTCCGATTATGGGTTCACAAAACCATATAGTGAGAAAACTGCGGAATTAATCGACTCGGAAGCAAAGGAAATAGTAGCAGTTGAGTATGAACGTGCAAAAAAAGTTCTTAGTGATAATGCAAAAGGACACAATGAATTAGCTGAGCTTTTAATTGAAAGGGAAGTGATTTTTGCTGAAGATCTGGAAAAGATATTTGGAAAAAGGCCATGGACTTCAAGAAGTGATGAATTAATGGCTCAAAATCCTGAATTAGAAGAAGTTCCTGAATTAGTGCCTGAAACTCCTCAAATTGCTGAAAAAGCAACGGATGAAAAAGATGAAAATACAATCTGATTTATCTCGTCAGGAAATTTTACAACGAATAGGGGCTGCTGGTAAAAAGCGGCCCGCTATCGTTAATATGCAATCATTGAGCTCCGATGAAATATATAAGACCATTCAGCCTGATAGTTTATATTGCTTTAAAAATGAACTAGAAGCTGTGAATGGACGATGTATATTGTGTGATAATGAATCGGACGTATATGAGAAAATTAAGATTTTCTTGCAACAAAGCAATTTTCAAGAGCTTTTCTGTCGGGATACCTTTTTTTATTCTGAATTGAAAAACAATGGAATTCCTGTTACGAATTTAGAAACACATTTTGAAACTATGCAAGCCGGGGTGACAGGCTGTGAGTTT